>MTKX01009526.1_pt3 | contig 198289 bp, 168 predicted proteins | sample 1042771 | NCBI WGS metagenome assembly MTKX01 (sample SAMN06212183, study PRJNA360534) | anaerobic digester metagenome | biome: Wastewater treatment plant; material: sludge; isolation source: anaerobic digester fed with sludge from wastewater treatment plant | place: Denmark: WWTP Randers ...
GCAGGGGGGGCCGGGGGGGGTCCCGTTCAACTCGCCCCCGACCTCTATCGCTTTCGCGACACCTGCCAGGTCTATGTCCTGCGCAGCGGCAGCGACGCCATCCTGATCGATTTTGGCGCCGGCGACGTCCTGGAGCACCTGCCCGCTCTGGGCATCGAGCGCGTGACCGACGTCCTCATGACCCACCACCACCGCGACCAGGGCCAGGGGCTGGCCCGCGCCGCGGCCATCGGGGCGCGCATCTGGGTGCCCGAGACCGAGCGGGACCTGTTCGGCGACGTCGACGCCCACTGGCAGGCGCGCGAGCTGTACAACAACTATAACACCCGCCAGGACCGCTTCTGCCTGCTGGAAGCCGTGCCCGTGGCCGGCACCCTCCGCGACTATGAAACACGCCGCTTTGGCACAGGCTCCCGCACCTGGACCCTGACCGTCCTCCCCACCCCCGGGCATACCACCGGCTCTATCACCCTCCTCACATCACCCCAACCCCCAACCCCGATCCCGCCCCTTAGGTCCTCCCCCCAAACGACGGGAGAGGGGGAGCCCGCCTCCCATCCTCTCGCAGGAGAGGGGTCCATCGCCTTCACCGGCGACCTCATCGCCGGCCCGGGCAAGGTGTGGTCCCTGGCGGCCACGCAGTGGAGCTACAACGGCGCCGAGGGCCTGCCGGCCACCATTGCCTCCATCCTGGACCTGCGGGAGCGCGGGCTGGACGTGCTGCTGCCTTCCCACGGCGAGCCCATCGCGCCCGTGGCCCCGGCCATCGACCTGCTGGTGGAGCGGCTGTGGCGCCTCATCCGTGAGCGGCGCGGCGAGAACCAGCGCCTCATGATGTTGCGGCGGGAGCCCTACGTGGCTCTCACACCCCACCTGCTCCTGAACCGCTCCAGCATGTCCAACAGCTACGTGCTCCTGTCTCGGAGCGGCAGGGCACTGCTCATCGACTTTGGCTACGATTTCTGCACCGGCATCCCGGCCGGCGCCGACCGAGCCTCCCGGCGGCCGTGGCTCTACACCTTGCCGCGCCTCAAGCGCCAGTTTGGCGTGGAGGCCATCGACGCCGTCCTGCCCACCCACTTTCACGACGACCACGTGGCCGGCTTTAACCTGCTGCGCGCCGTGGAGGGCAGCCAGGTGTGGGCGCCGGAGAGCATCGCCGGCATCCTGGAAGAGCCCTGGCGCTACGACCTGCCCTGCCTGTGGTACGATCCCATCCCGGTGGATCGCGTGCTCCCCCTGGAAGAACCGGTCCGCTGGCAGGAGTACGAGCTGACCTTTACCCCCAGCCGGGCCACACCCGCCACGCCGTAGCCATCGCCTTCGAGGTGGACGGCCGGCGCGTCTTGGCCGTGGGGGATCAGTTCCAGGACGGTGCCGGCGCCCGTTGGAATTATGTCTATAAGAACGGCTTCGAGGCCGGCGACTATCGCCGCGCCGCCGAGCTTTACTGCCGCCTGGCCCCGGACCTCATCCTGTCTGGCCACCACGAGCCCATGCCCGTGACGCCCGGCTACCTGGAAGACCTCCTCGCCCGGGCGACGACGCTGGAGCACCTGCACCGCGAGCTGCTGCCCGCCGGGTCCGAGCCGGCCGCTGGAGGGCTGGAGGTGCGCATCGACCCGCACCAGGCGGACACCCCCGCCGGGCAGGCCATGCCCTTTGCCGTGGTCCTGTCCCGCGATGGGTTTGGCGGCGACGATGGGGGCCGGGGCAGCCGGGCAAGCCGCGCGCCGGGCGACGGCTCCCCCACTTCTCCGCGGGAGGTGTTGGTGCGGCCCGTGGCACCCCCTGGCTGGGGCGTGGAGCCGGCCGAGGCCAGGCTGCGCCTCGGGCCACGAGGCGCGGCGAGGGCCGCCTTTGTCCTCGTGCCGCCCGCCGGCCTTGACGTCCGCCGGGCGCGCATCGCCGCCGACGTGACCGTCGACGGCGCGCGCCTTGGCCAGTGCGCCGAGGCGCTCGTGACCGTGTTTGCCAATGGTGTGCGTGGCACCTGAGATTTTGGAGGACGAATGATCACGCGATCGGAATTAGAGATAGCCCGCATCCTGGCGCGCCAGTACCTGGACCGCGCAGGGATTGCCCTTTCTCCCCTGGAGACGCAGCGCATCGAGGTTGCCGACTTTGGGCTGGGAGAGCTGCGGCAGACGGGCTTGCAGTTGGTGACGTACGTGAACACAGACCGGGTGTGCGCCAAGGAACTCGTGCTCCTGCCCGGGCAGACCTGCCCGGAGCACCGCCACCCGCCGGTCAACGGCAGCCCCGGCAAGGAAGAGACCTTTCGCTGTCGCTGGGGCACGCTCTACCTTTACGTGCCCGGCGAGCCCGAGCGGCGGCCCCTGGCCAGGCCGCCTGCCCATCGCCTGGAGCACTATACCGTGTGGCACGAGATTGTGCTTCATCCCGGGGACCAATACACCCTGGCGCCCGACACGCCCCACTGGTTCCAGGCCGGGCCGGAGGGCGCCGTGGTGTCCGAGTTCTCGACACACAGCGACGACGGAAGTGACGTCTTTGCCGATCCAGTCGTGCAGCGCGCCACGGCCGTCAGCCCCAAGCCCCCGGCCGACAAGGAGGGCCCCGATGAGCGGTAAGCCCGTCTCCAACCTACCTCCCCTCCCTGCAAGGGAAGGGGGAAATACCTCCCCTCCCCTCGCAACGGAGGACCCAACGCCTGCGCCTGCGGCCCAAGCGCAGGCGGGCTGGATCGGGCCGGGGGAGAGGTCAACGCCGGTCACCATGCACATGATCGGCAACGCGCACATCGATCCGGTCTGGCTGTGGCAGTGGCCCGAGGGGTTTCACGAGGTGCTGTCCACGTTTCGCTCGGCCCTGGACCGGATGATCGAGTATCCCGACTTTTGCTTCAGCGCCAGCTCGGCGGCCTTTTATGCGTGGGTGGAGCAGGTCGACCCGGCCATGTTCGAAGAAATCCGCGCCCGCGTGGCCGAGGGGCGCTGGGAGATTGTCGGCGGCTGGTGGGTGGAGCCCGACTGCAACGTGCCGGGCGGCGAGTCCTTTGTCCGGCAGGCGCTATACGGCCAGCGTTATTTCCGCCAGAAGTTTGGCGTCACGGCCCGCGTGGGCTTTAACGCCGACAGCTTTGGGCACCACGGCATGCTGCCCCAGATCCTGGCCAAGAGCGGCCTGGCCGCCTACGTCTTTTTGCGGCCCGGCCCCCACGAAAAGGGCCTGCCCGGCCGGCTCTTCTGGTGGGAGTCCGACGACGGCTCGCGGGTCCTCGCCTTTCGCATCCCCTTCGAGTACTGCACCTGGGGCCAGGACCTGGAGACCCACCTGCGCCGCTGCGCGGGCGAGATCAAGGAGCCCCTGACCCACTTCATGAGCTTTTATGGCGTGGGCAACCACGGCGGCGGCCCCACCCGGGACAACATCGAGAGCATCCGCCGCCTGAACGGCGCGCCCGACCTGCCTCGCCTGGCCTTTAGCACCACGACGGCCTTTTTCGAGGCCGTGGCCGGCGAGGGCTGGCCCCTACCCGTCGTCCACGACGACCTGCAGCACCACGCCAGCGGCTGCTACTCGGCCCATTCGGCGGTCAAGCATTGGAACCGCCGGGCCGAGAACGCCCTGCTCCGCGCCGAGAAGTGGTCGGCCGTGGCGCAGTGGGTCGTGGGCCAGCCCTACCCCGCGGACCTGGGCCGCGCCTGGAAGAACGTGCTATTTAACCAGTTCCACGACGTCCTGGCAGGCACCAGCCTGGAAGCCGCCTACGACGATGCCCAGCACCTGTACGGCGAGTCCATGTCCATCGCCGCCCGCGCCCTGAACGCCGCCGTCCAGTCGCTGGCCTGGCGGGTCCGGGTCAAGCCCGGAGAGGCTGCGTCGTTGCCCATCACCGGCCAGGGCGTGCGGCCCTTCGCCGTCTTTAACGCCCACGCGTGGCCCGTGAGCACCCCAGTGGAGCTGGAGATGGGGGACCTGGCCGAGGACGCCGCCCTGGTCGACGACGAGGGACGCCCCGTGGCCATGCAGCGCGTCCAGTCGCAGGCCACGGCCGGCGGCCGGGTTCGCATCTGCTTCCTGGCCCACCTGCCCGCCCTGGGCTACCGCGTCTACCGCGTGGTGCCCGGCGGCGCCCTGGCGGATGGCGGCGCTCGGGCCGGCGGCGCGGACCTGCGGGCCGGCGAGGGGTACCTGGAGAACGGCCGTCTGCGCCTGGCCTTTGACCCCCTGACCGGCCACCTGGCCAGCCTCTACGACAAGGGGGCCGGCGTCGAGGTGCTGGCCGGCCCGGCCGCCCGGCCAGTCGTGCTCCACGACCCGGGCGATACCTGGTGCCACAACCTCTTTCGCTTCGACGAGGAGGTAGGCGTCTTTTGCGCGGCGCGCTTCCGCGTCGACGAGATGGGGCCTGTCAAGGCCGTGCTCCGCGTGGAAAGCTCCTGGGGCGCGTCGCACCTGGTGCAGCGCTTTACCCTCTACCGCGACCTGGACCGCGTCGACGTGCAGGTGACGATCGACTGGCGCGAGCAGCACAAGGTGCTCAAGCTGCGCTTCCCCGTGAACGTGAAGTACATGAAGGTCACCCACGAGATCCCCTACGGGCGGATGGAGCGCTGTGCCAACGGCGAGGAGGAGCCCATCCAGAGCTGGGTGGACATCTCGGGCACGGCCCGCGACGCCGACGTGCCCTACGGCCTCAGCCTGCTCAACGACGGCAAGTACAGCGTCGACGTCAACGTCCGCGACATCGGGCTGACGGTGCTGCGCAGCCCCATCTATGCCCACCACGTACCGGCCGAGCCCGAGCCCGGGCGCGACTATACTTTTGTCGACCAGGGCGTGCAGCGCTTTAACTATTCGCTGCTGCCCCACCGCGGCAGTTGGGAGCAGGCCGGGACAGTCCGCCACGCCGCGGAGCTGAACCAGCAGGCGGTGGCCCTGTCCGCCAGCCTGGCCGAGGACGACGGCAGGGGCGGCCTGCCCCTCGCCGGCTCGTTCTTGCAGGTCGAGCCGGACAACGTCCTGGTCACTGTCCTCAAGCAGGCCGAGGATGGCGACGACCTGGTGCTGCGCGCCGTGGAGACCCATGGCCGCGCCACGCCCGGGGCGACCATCCGCCTGGCGGCCTGGCATGGTGCCCCCGGCGGCGGGCCACGCACGATAGAGGCGGCCTTTGGCCCCAGCGAGATCAAGACCTTCCGCCTGCCCCGCGATCCCGCCCGGCCCGCCTTCGAGGTGAACCTCCTCGAAGACGCCCTCCAGGGGACTGAAACGTGACGAGGAGCCGCTGATGGCGACGACCATTTCCCTCGACGGCAGCGACTGGCTGTGCAAACCCTACGTCGGCCTGGATTGGGTGTGGCGCGACGCGGAAAAGCCGAGCAGCCGGGATCGCCTCGGCTGGCTGCCGGCGACGGTTCCCGGCAGCGTGCAGCACGATCTGTGGCAGGCGGGCGAGATTGCCAGCCCCTACGTCGAACGCAACACGCTCCTGGCCGAGTGGGCATCCCAGCGCACCTGGCTGTACAAGAAGCGCTTTACGGTGGGGCCGGAGCACCGGGGCCGGCGCATCCGCCTGCGCTTCGAAGGCGTCGACTACGAGGCCGGCTTTTACCTCAACGGCGAGAAGCTGGGCGAGCATCGCAGCATGTTCACGCCCGCTACCTTTGAGGTCGGCGACCGGCTGCGCTTTGGCGACGAGAACCTCCTCGCCGTGGTCCTGGAGCCCGCGCCCGTGGAACAGCCCCAGGTGGGCCGCACGAGCCTGGTGCGCACCCTGAAGACGCGGATGAACTACTGGTGGGACTTTTGCCCACGCCTCGTGCATCTGGGCATCTGGGACGGCGTGTGCCTGGAGATCAGCGGCGCGGTGCGCATCGAGGACGCCTGGGTGCGCCCCCACCTGGGCGAGGGCCTGGACGGGGCCCTGGTCCGGGTGCAGGTGGACCTCTCGGCCAGCCGGCCGGCGCGGGCGGCCATCGAGGTGATCGTCCGCGACCCCGAAGGCCGCGTCGTGGCCCGCGACGCCGGGGAGCAGAAGCTGGCGGCCGGCGCCGGCCGCTTTGCCACGACCCTGGAGGTCGCCCGCCCGCACCTGTGGTGGCCCAACGGCTGTGGCGAGCAGCCCCTCTACCACGCCGAGATCCGCGTCATCGACCTGGAGGAGCCCGCGACGCCGTCCGACGAGCGGCGGGTGCCCTTTGGGCTGCGCCGCCTGGAGTGGGTGTCCAACGATGCCCGCCCGGCAGGCGAGGCCCGGCCCTATACCCTCGTGGTCAATGGCCGGAAGGTCTACCTCAAGGGCTGGAACTGGGTGCCCATGGACCTGCTCTACGGCCCCGAGCGCCCCGCCAAGCTGGAGTGGCTCCTCGACCTGGCCCGCTCCGCCCACGTAAACCTGCTTCGCGTCTGGGGCGGCGGCCTAATAGAGAGGGAGGCCTTTTACGAGCGCTGCGATCGCCTGGGCATCCTGGTCTGGCAGGAGTTCATCCAGTCCAGCTCGGGCATCGAGAACGTGGCGCCCGACGACCCGACCTTCGTGGCCATGCTCGCCGCCGAGGCGCGGCAGATCGTGGCCCGCAAGCGCAACCACCCCTCCCTGGCCATCTGGTGCGGCGGCAACGAGCTAAGCACGGCCGATGGCCGCCCCCTCGACGACGACCACCCGGCCCTGGCCGCCCTGGCCGCCGCCGTCCGGGAGCAGGACCCGGACCGGCCGTGGCTGCCCACCTCGCCCTCGGGGCCCGAGTTCAACAACTGCCTGGAGGTCCTTGACAGGAATCCGGGGGGCATGCACGACGTCCACGGCCCCTGGGAGCACCAGGGCCTGGAGGGCCATTTCACGCTCTACAACCGCGGCGCCTCCCTCCTCCACTCCGAGTTCGGCGTGGAGGGCATCACCAACCGGCGCACCCTGGACGCCACCATCCCGCCCGACCGGCAATGGCCCGTCAGCCTGGACAACCCGGCCTGGTTCCACCTGGGTGCCTGGTGGCTCAAGGAGGGCACGCTCCGCGCCGCCTTTGGCCACCTGCCCGACGTGGGCGCCACCGTGCGCGCCGCGCAGTTCCTCCAGGCCGACGGCCTGCGCTACGCCGTGGAGGCCGACCGCCGGCGCAAGTATCACAACAGCGGCAGCCTGCCCTGGCAGTTCAACGAGCCCTACCCCATGGCGGCTTGCACCTCGGCCGTCGACTATTACGCGCGGCCCAAGCCGGCCTACTATGCCCTGGCCGCGGCCTACGAGCCGGTGCACGTCTCGGCCCGCTTTGACCGGCAAGCGTGGGCCGGCCACGAGACCTTCCAGGCCGAAGCATGGGCCAACAACTCGCGCCAGGAGGACTTGCCGGCGACGCTGGACCTGGCCCTTTTCGGCCCGGGCGGCCGGCGGTACGCCAGCCGTTCCCTGCCCGTGACATGCCCGGCCAACGCGGCGGCCCGCCTGGGCGGTATCTCCCACGCCCTGGCGGCCATGGACGACGAGGTGTTCTTCCTGGACATGTGCCTCACCGGCACGGACGGCGAAGCTCTGTCGCGCAACCGCTACCTATTTGTCCGGGGCGCGAGCCTGGCGCCGCTCCTGTTGGCGCCCGCCACCCACCTGGAGGCGTGCGTCGCCCCCACAACGCCCGTACCGGACAACGCCCCGACAAGGGCGGAGCCGCCCGACGTTCGGGATTGGCTGGTGACGGTCCGCAACGCGGGCGCCACCGCGGCTCTCATGGTCTGGCTGGAAGACGCCCGCGACGTGCACGTCGCGGGCCATGCCGCCATCGCCGACAACTATTTCTGCCTCTTGCCCGGTGAGGCCCGCCAGGTGCCGGTCACCTGGCACCTCGTGGCGCCGGAGGACCGGCGGCTGGAGGTCGCCGGCTGGAATACGCCGGTATTAGAGTTATGTCTATGACCGTAGAGGTGGCCTGCCGCATGGTCCTCGCCGCCCTGGCCGCCGGCCCGGGGCTGCGGCCGGCGGGGCCCGGGGCCGCGGCCGTCGCAGGCTCTTTGGAGAACGCGGGCTACCGGCCCCGCAGGAGGCAGGCCAGATGAAGATGGGCGTCGTCGCCGACGACATCACGGGCGCCAACGACATCCGCATCATGTTCGCCCGGTCGGGCTACCTGGTCCAAGTCTACACCTGGGACCCGGCGGCTCCCTTTCGCCACGAAGAGGGCCTGCACTTGCCCGACGTGGCCATCCTGAACACCAACTCGCGCCTCGACCCCGCCGGGCTGGCCTACGACAAGGTCCAGGCGGCCACCCGCCAATTGCAGGCCGCCGGCTGCCGGCAGTTCTTTAACAAGACCTGCTCCGTGTTCCGGGGCAACATCGGAGCGGAATTCGACGCCATGCTCGATGCCCTGGAGCAAGAGTTTGCCCTCGTCGTCCTGGGCTTTCCCAGGAATGGGCGGTTGACCATCGACGGCGTGCATTATGTCCATGGCGTGCGCCTGGAAGAGTCCGAGTTCCGCAACGACCCGGTGCACCCCATGACCCGCTCGAACCTGGTCGAGATCCTTGGGTCGCAGACGCGGCGCCGGGTGGCGCGCATCGGCCACGACGTCGTGGAACGGGGGCCAGCGGCGCTGCGCCGCGAGATCGCCGCCATGCGCTCCGGCTGCAACTATCTCATCCTGGACGTGGCGGACCAGGAAGCCCTGGAGACCATCGCCCGGGCGGCCTGGGACTATCCGGTCCTGTGTGGCAGCTCGGCCCTGGCCGAGGAGCTGCCTGCCGCCTGGGAGCCGGTCTATCCCAGGCCTGTGGGCCGGCAAGACTTCGAGGCGGCGGCCGTGCTGCCCGCGGCTGCGCCCGCCGCCGTGCTGTGCGTGGCCGGCAGCCTCATGCCCCAGACCCTGGCCCAGATCCGCCACCTGTCCGCCCGGGGCGTCCCGGCCCTGGAGCTGGACACCCTGCGCCTCTTTGACGGCGACGAGCGCCGGGCCGCCCTGGAAACCCTGGACCGGGAGCTTGGCGCCTACCTCCTGGCCGGCCGCGACGCCCTGCTCTATGCGGCCAACAGCCCGGAGACCGTGGCCCGCACCCGCGCCGCGGGCCGGGCCCGCGGCCTGTCGCTGAGCGAGGTCTCGCGCCTGGTCTCCGGGGCGCTGGCCGAGCTCGCCGCCGGCCTGGCCGCCCGGGCCGGGCTAGCCCGCCTGGTCGTCGCCGGCGGCGAGACGTCGGCCGCCGTGTGCGCCCGCCTGGGCGTGGACGCCGTGCGCGTCTGGCGCGAGATCCAGCCCGGCCTGCCATCGTGCATATCCCTGGGATCGCCGCCCCTGCTCCTGGTGCTGAAATCGGGCAGCTTTGGCACCCCCGATTTCCTGGAGCAGGCCGTCGCCCATTTGAAAGAGTGATGGAAGAATGGATGATACCTTTGATTTTCTCTGCGAGCAGGTGCCGGAGCTGGAGCCCTGCCTGCCCGACCTGGAACGCGCCTTTGACCTGTTGAGCCGTGCCTTTCGCGAGGGCGGCAAGCTCCTGGTGTGTGGTAACGGCGGCAGCGCCGCCGACAGCGAGCACATCGTGGGCGAGCTGATGAAGGGCTTTGACCGGCGCCGGGCTCTGTCCCGCACCGAGCGCGAGCACCTGCACGCCCTCTATGCCCGGGAGGGCCGTTACCTGGCCGAGCACCTCCAGGGGGCGCTACCCGCCATCTCCCTGACGAGCCAGACGTCCCTCATCACCGCCGTGGCCAACGACACGGCGGCCGAGATGGTCTTTGCCCAGCAGGTGTACGGCTACGGCCGGCCCGGCGACGTGCTCCTGGCCATCAGCACCTCGGGCAACTCCCGGAACGTGCTCCACGCCCTGCGCGTGGCCCGCGCCGCGGGCGTGGCGACCGTCGGGCTGACGGGGCCCGGCGGCGGGGAGATGGCCGCCCTGTGCGACGTAGCGCTGTGCGTCCCGCCAGGGGCCACCCGCCCGGGCGACACGGCCGAGATCCAGCGCGCCCACCAGGCGCTGTACCACGCCCTGTGCCGCAAGCTGGAGGAAGAGTTTTTCTCACGATGAGACTCCTGGCAGGCGTCGACATCGGCGGCACCAAGTGCGCCATCTGCCTGGCGAGGCGGCCAGGAGAGGTACCCGAGTTGCTGGAACGCCGGCAGTTCCCCACACCGTCCGCGCCCGGCGAGGCGCTGGAGCGGTTGGCCGCCGGGCTGGCCGACCTGTTGCAGCGCGTGCCCGGGGGGCGGCTGGCGGCCGTGGGCGTGAGCTGCGGCGGGCCCCTCGACAGCGCCCGGGGGCTGGTCCTCTCGCCGCCCAACCTGCCCGCCTGGGACGGCGTCGACGTGCTGGCGCCCTTTCGCGACCGCTGGCCGGTGCCGGCGGCCCTCCAGAACGACGCCAACGCCTGCGCCCTGGCCGAGTGGCGCTGGGGCGCGGGGCGCGGCTGCCGCAGCCTCGTCTTCCTGACCTTTGGCACGGGGATGGGCGCCGGCCTCATCCTGGACGGACGTCTCTACGCCGGCGCCAGCGACATGGCCGGCGAGGTGGGCCACGTCCGCCTGGCCGACGACGGCCCGCCGGGCTATGGCAAGCGCGGCTCCTTCGAGGGCTATTGCAGCGGCGGCGGCATCGCCCGCCTGGCCCAGGCGCGGGCCCTGGAAGCCATCCAGCAAGGCCAGCCACCCGCCTTCTGCGCCGACCTGGCCGGGCTGGAGGGCATCACCGCCGAGGCTGTCGGGCTGGCGGCCCGGGAAGGCGATCCCCTTGCCCTGGAGATATTTGCCGACGTGGGGCAGGCGCTGGGGCGCGGCCTGGCGGTTCTCGTCGACGTCCTGAACCCGGAGCGCATCGTCCTGGGCGGCATCTATGGCCGGCAACAGGCCCTCCTCGAGCCCGTGGCCCTGTCGATCCTGCGCGCCGAGGCGCATCCCCGCGCCTTGCAATCCTGCCGCGTGGTGCCCGCCGGCCTGGGCGAGAGGGTGGGCGACTATGCCGGGCTGGCCGTGGCTCTCACGGTCCTGGAAGGTTAAGATGCAAAAGCACGTGATTGCCAAGATAGAACGCCACTTGCGGGACGTCCGCCAGGCCATCGTCCGCGAGGCGCTGGACATCCCGCGATTCAAGATGCACGCCGGCGACTGCCCCGGCGCCGAGGCGCCCGATTTTGACGACGCTGCCTGGGCCGGCTTTTCCGTGGGCGAGACGTGGGGCGGCTACGACCAGGTGGCCTGGTTCCGGGCCCGCGTGGCCGTACCTCCCGCCTGGCAGCGAGACGCCGGGCGGGTCGCCCTCCGCTTCCTGGTCGGGCCGCGGGACGGCGGCCTGTCCACAGCCGAGACCCAGCTCTACGTCGACGGCGAGCGGCTCCAGGCCATCGACTACTGGCACGAAGAGGCCTGGCTGCCGCCCGAGCTCCTGGCACGGGGCGAGCTCACCGTCGCCCTCCGTGCCTGGAGCGGCATCTATGGCGTGCCCGACCGCCGGCGGTTCCGCCTGGCCCAGCTCGTGCGCATCGATCCCGCCACGGAGCGCTTTTACCACCTGGCCGACACCGTGCTGCGCGTGGCCTGCCTCCAGGACGAGAACGACCCGCGCCGCGTGGCGCTCCTCGAGGTCCTCGACGACGCCTGGCGCTGCCTCGACCTTTTCCAGGGGCCGTCACCGACCTTTTACGCGTCGGTGCCCCGCGCCCAGGCTGTCCTCGCCAGTGCCCTGGAGGCCGCCGGCGGCCCTGAGATCCGGCCCACGGTGGCCGCCGTGGGCCATTCCCACATCGACATGGCCTGGATGTGGCGCCTGCACCACACCCGCGAGAAGGCGACGCGCACCTTTTCCACCATGCTGCACCTCATGCGCCAGTATCCGGAGTTTCGCTTCAGCCACTCGTCGCCCCAGCTCTACCAGTTCGTCCGCGAGGACGCGCCCGAGATCTATGCCCGGATCAAGAAGCGGGTCGCCGAGGGCCGCTGGGAGGTTCTGGGCGGCTCGTGGGTCGAGTTCGACACCAACCTGCCGGGCGGCGAGGCCCTGGTGCGCCAGATCCTCCTGGGCAAGGAGTTTGCCCGGCGGGAGTTTGGCCTGGACCCGACGGTCCTGTGGCTGCCCGACTCTTTCGGGTTTTCGTGGGTCCTGCCCCAGTTGATGCGCCGCAGCGAGATCAAGTACTTTGCCACGGCGGCCATCGGCCGCAGCGCCTTCGGGCAGTTTCCCTACGACGTCTTTCGCTGGCGCGGCATGGACGGCTCCGAGGTCCTGGCCCACCTCATCACCACCACCGACGAGCCGGGCGGCCGCTACACCTACATCGGTGACCTGTCGCCCGAGCAGGTGTTGGCCAACTGGCGGAACTATCGCCAAAAAGAGATCAGCGCCGAAACCCTCATGACCTATGGCTGGGGCGACGGTGGGGGCGGGCCCATGCCCGCCATGCTGGAGGCAGCCCGCGCCCAGGAGTGCCTGCCCGGCCATCCCGAGGTGCGACTCGACACCGTGGAGGGCTTTTTCCGGCGGCTGGAGCGCCGGGTCGACCCGCGCGGCGCCTCTCTGCCCGTGTGGGACGGCGAGCTGTACCAGGAGTCGGCCCGGGGCGCCTACACCTCCCAGAGCCGCAACAAGCGGGCCAACCGCCGCGCCGAGGCCCTCTACCACGACGCCGAGTGGCTATGCACCCTGGCCGACGTCCTGCGCGGCGAGGACCGCTACCCCCACGCCGCCCTGCGCCGCGGCTGGGAGCGCCTTCTGCTCCTCCAGTTCCACGACATCCTGCCCGGCACGTCCATCCACGACGTCCACGAGGACAGCCTGGCCGACTATGCGTGGGTCGCCGGTGTTGGCGCCCGGGCCCGCCGCGAGGCACAGAACCGCCTCCTGGCCGGCCTCCGCACCCATGGCGAGTCCGTGGTGGTCTTGAACCCGCTGGCCTGGCCTCGCCGCGACGTGGTCTCGTTGCCCTGCCCGCCGGGGAGCGCCCTGGTCGGCAAGCATATCCTCGACGACGACGGCACGCCCCTCCCCTCCCAGTTGGTCCGCGAGGGCGCCCGTACCCGTCTCCTGCTGGAGACGCCCGAGATCCCACCCCTGGGCTACCGCACCCTGCCCCTGGTCGATGGTGACACTTGCCCTGCACGCGAGTGCCAGGGGGCGCCGTGGGTGGAGAACGAGCTGGCCGTCGCCCCCGACCGGCTGGAGAACGCATTCTACCGCATCGCCCTGGACGGCAAGGGGCGCATGGTCTCGCTCTTTGACAAGCGTGCCGGCCGCGAGGTGCTCCTGCACCTCCCGACACCGGACGCCCGTGCTGACCGCAGGGCCAGTATCAGGACGGGTGCGACGCAGGACGGTGTGGCCCCCGGCACGGTGGCCAACGCCCTTCAGGCCTTCGAGGATCGCCCGGTTCTGGGCGACGCCTGGGAGATCGACTCGCACTACCGCGAAAAGATGCGGCCCGTGGACGAGCTCCTGGAGGCCGTCGTGGAAGAGAGCGGCCCGGTGCGCGGCACGCTGCGCCTGGCCTGGCGCCTGGCCGGCTCGACCATCACCCAGCGGCTGACCATCTATCGCCGCTCGCCGCGCATCGACTTTCGCACCGAGCTGGACTGGCACGAGCACCAGGTCCTCCTCAAGGCCGCCTTCCCGGCCCACATCCGGGCGACTTTTGCCACCTACGAGATCCAGTTCGGCAGCATCGAGCGGCCGACCCACTGGAACACGCCCGGCGACGCGGCCCACTTCGAGAACCCGGCCCAGCGCTGGGTCGACCTTTCGGAGGGCAACTACGGCCTGGCCCTCCTCAACGACTGCAAGCACGGCTACGACGTCAAGGACAACGTCTTGCGCCTGACCCTCCACCGCTCACCCACCGACCCCGACCCGCAGGCCGACCAGGGGCGCCACCTGCTGACCTACAGCCTGCTGCCCCACGCCGGCACCTGGCGCGAGGGCGGGGTCGTGCGCCAGGCCCAGGCGCTCAACCATCCGCTGCGGGCGGCCCTCGTCCCGGCGCAGCCCGACGGCCCGCTGCCGCCCGCCTTTGCCCTGGCAAGCGTGGACGCCGAGCACGTGGTGCTGGATACCGTCAAGCGCGCCGAGGACGGCGACGGCTGGATCGTGCGCCTCTACGAAGCCTGGCAGTACAGCAGCGAGAATGTGACGGTCACCTTTGGCCGGCCCCTGCGCCGTGCCGTGGAGTGCAACCTCATGGAAGAAGATATAGGCGAGGCTCGGGTCGACGGCCCGCGCCTGGCCTTTGCCATCGCGCCCTGCGAGATCCGCACCTTCCGGGTGTGGCTCGCCTGAGGATCAGGAGCCGGACATGTTTTTCACCGAAGAAAAGATCGAGCGCCAGTTGCGAGAGGTGCGAGTCGCCATTCGCCGTGGCGCCGTGGACCTCACCCACTGGAAGTTCTGCGAGGCCGACCCGCCCGGCGCCGAACACCCCACCTTTGACGACGAGGGCTGGGACGATCTGGCCCTGGGCCAGGAATGGGGCGGCTACGACGTCGTCGCCTGGTTCCGCACCCGGGCCGACGTGCCGGAGGAGTGGCTGGGGCAGAAGCTTGCCCTGCGGTTCCTGGTGGGGCCCCGGGACGGCGGCGGCTCCACGGCCGAGTCGCTGTTGTACGTCAACGGCCGGCCGCTCCAGGGTATCGACGTCTGGCACGAGGAGGCAGTGCTACCACCCGAGTTGGCCCGCGAGCGAGAGCTGGCCATCGCCCTGCGCGCCTGGAGCGGCGTGCTCCACGTGCCCGACCGGCGCCGCTTCAAGGCCGGTCAGTTGCTGCTGCTGGACGAGCCCACGGAGCGCTTTTACTACCTGGCCGACACCATCCTCAAGTCCGTCACGCAGCTCGACGAGCACGACCTGCGCCGCACGCGCCTGCTGGCCGCCCTCAACGACGCCTTCCACCGGCTGAATTTCTTCAAACCGCGCTCCGCCGGCTTCTACCGGTCGGTGGCCGAGGCGGAGGCCGAACTGGCGGCTGCCATGGCCAAGATGGGCGCCTTTCCCGAGAACGGCCCCCGGGTGACGGGCATCGGCCACTCGCACCTGGACATGGCCTGGCTGTGGCGCCTGGACCACACCGTGGACAAGGCGTCTCGCACCTTTGCCACCGTCCTCAACCTCATGGACCAGTACCCCGAGTACCGCTTCATGCACTCGTCGCCACAGCTCTACAAGCTCCTGGCCCAGCGTTACCCGGACCTCTATGCCCGGGTGAAGGAGCGCATCGCCGAGGGCCGCTGGGAGATCACCGGCGGCATGTGGGTCGAGGCCGACACCAACCTCACCTCCGGCGAGTCGCTGGTGCGCCAGTTCCTCCTGGGCAAGCGCTTTATCGCCCAAGAGTTCGGCCGGGAGGCCAGCGTGTTGTGGCTGCCCGACGTCTTTGGCTACTCGGCTGCCCTGCCCCAGATTGCCCTCAAGAGCGGCTTTCGCTTCTTTCTCACGAGCAAGATCAGTTGGAACCAGTTCAAGCGCTTTCCCTACGATACCTTTCGCTGGCGGGGCCTCGACGGCAGCGAGGTGCTGACCCATTTTGTCACCACCCCCGAGCTGCCCTCGACGCGCTACACCTACAACGGCCGCCTGGCGCCCGACGACGTCAAGGGCCTGTGGGACAACTACCAGCAAAAGACCATCAACGACGAGCTGCTGATACTCTACGGCTGGGGTGACGGCGGCGGCGGCCCCACCCGGGAGATGTTGGAATCGGGTCGGGTGCTGGCCAACCTGCCCGGCATCCCCCGCGTGCGGCAGGGCCCGGCCGAGGAGTACTTTGCGCGCCTGGAAGAGCGCCTGGCAGGCAAGGACGGTGCCCGGGTGCCCTGCTGGGACGGCGAGCTCTACCTGGAGTATCACCGCGGCACCTACACCTCCCAGGCCCAGGTCAAGCGCGCCAACCGCCGGGCCGAGGTCCTCTATCACGACGCCGAAGCGGCCAGCGCCCTGGCCGACGTTCTCACCAGCGAGGCCGCCTACCCGGCCGCCGAGCTGCGCCGCGGCTGGGAGCGCATCCTCCTCAACCAGTTCCACGACATCCTGCCCGGCTCGTCCATCCGACAGGTATACGACGACTGCGCCGCCGACTACTGCTGGATCACCAGCCTGGGCGAGGAGGCGGTGACCCATGCCCACGGGCGGCTGCTGCGCCGCCTGCCCTCCGCCGGCCCGAGCCTCGTGGCCTGGAACGGCCTGGCCCGGGAGCGGTGTGACCTGGTGAGCCTGCCCTGGTCCGGCGACATGGAGGGGTTGCAGGTGCTGGACACCGAGGGGCGGCCCCTGCCCCGCCAGGCCGTCGTGGACGCCGACGGCGAGCGGCGGCTGTTGTGGGCTCTGCCCGGGGTGCCGTCCCTGGGCTACCGGGTCTATTCCCTGGCTCCCGGGGAGAGCCCGGCGCCGGGTAGCGAGCTGACCGTGACGCCGGCCCTCCTGGAAAACGCCTTCTGGCGCCTGGAGCTGAACGAGCGGGGACAGATCGCCTCCCTGTGGGACAAGCGCCGCGGGCGCCAGGTCCTCCTGCATTCGACGCAGGACGGTGTCGCCCCCGGCGCCCGGGGCAACGTGCTCCAGGCCTTCGAGGACCGGCCCATGGACTTTGACGCGTGGGACATAGACATCTATTACCTGGAAAAGATGGTCGAGGTCGACGACCTGGTCGAGGCCGTGGTGGAAGAGACCGGGCCCGTGCGGGGCACGCTGCGCCTCACCTGGCGCTTTTACGACTCGACGATCACTCAGCGGCTGAGCCTCTACGCCCACTCGCCACGCATCGACTTTCGCACCAACATCGACTGGCAGGAGCGCCAGGTCCTGCTCAAGGCCGCCTTCCCGGTGAACGTCCGCGCCACCAAGGCCACCTACGACATCCAGTTCGGCAACCTGGAGCGGCCGGCGCACTGGAACACCGATTGGGACTATGCCCGCTTCGAGGTGGTGGGCCACAAGTGGGTGGACCTGTCGGAGGGCAACTATGGCGTGGCGCTCCTCAACGACTGCAAGTACGGCCACGACGTGCGCGACGGCGTGCTGCGCCTGACCCTCCTGAAGTCGGCCATCGACCCCGACCCGGAGGCCGACCGCGGGGAGCACGTCTTTACCTACAGCCTCCTGCCCCACGCCGGGGGCTGGCGCGAGGGCGGCGTTGAGGCCGAGGCCTATGCCCTCAACAATCCCATGCGCGCCGGCCTCCTGCCCCGGGCCCAGGCGGGCGACCTGCCGCCCGCCTTCAGCCTGGCGCGCCTGGGCGAGGGCGATGACCACGTGGTCCTGGAAACGGTCAAGCAGGCCGAGGACGGCGACGGCTGGATCGTGCGCCTGTACGAGAGCCGCCGCTGCCGCAGCGCCAACGTGCGCCTGACCTTTGGCCGGCCCCTGCGCCGCGCCGTGGAGTGCAACCTGGTGGAAGAGGGCGAGGAGCCGGTCGCCTTCGAGGGGCAAACCCTGACCTTTGCCATCGCCCCCTATGAGGTCAAGACCTTCCGCGTCTGGTTCGACGGCCGGTGATTTGCCCGGACGGAGCGGTCTGTCCACACAATAACGAATACACGGAGTAAATATGCCACTGGTAAGCAGCCGAGAGCTGTTGGAACGGGCCCGAAAGGGCCGATACGCTGTCGGCGCCTTTAACGCCGACAACATGGAGATGTTGCAGGCCATCGTTGAGGTGGCCGAGCAAGAGCGGGCGCCGGTCATCGTCCAGGTCAGCGAGCCCACCATCCGCTACGCCGGCCTGAGCATGCCGGCGGGCATGGTGCGCATCGCCGCCACCGCGGCCCGCGTGCCCGTCGTGCTGCACCTGGACCACGGCACCGGGCTGGAGCAGAATGTCCACGCCCTGCAGGCCGGCTTCACGTCGCTCATGTTCGACGGCTCGCGCCTGCCCTACGAGGAGAACGTGGCCATCACCCGGAGCGTGGTGCGCGCGGCCCGCGCCGCCAGCGTGCCCGTGGAGGCCGAGCTGGGGCGCGTCCTGAACAACGGGGCCACGCCGCGGGAGGTGGCCGCGGCCATGACCGATCCGCGGCAGGCCGCCGATTTCGTGGCCCGCACCGGCTGCGACTCGCTAGCCGTGGCCGCCGGCTCGGTGCACGCCATGACCGGCAGCTCCGCCGAGCTGGACGTGGATCGGCTGCGGGCCATCAGCCGCCGGGTGGGCATCCCCCTGGTGCTCCACGGGGCGTCGGGCGTCACCGACGCGAGCGTCCTGGAGGCCATGGCCGCCGGCGTATGCAAGGTGAACGTGGCGACCTATTTGAAGCAGGGGTTCGTCGAGAGCCTGCGGGCGGCCATGGCCGCCCACCCCGACGAGGTCGATTTCCGCCGGCTGTTCGCCCCGGCCCGCGAGGCTGTCAAGGAGCGCCTCCGGGTCAAGATGCGCCTCTTTGGCGCCAGCGGCCGGGCCAACGGCTGAGGCTCTTACGGCCAAGACGCGAAGGCACCGAGCTACGAGGAATTTTACGATAAGGGCATTTTTCCTTTATAATCTTGGTGCCTTCGTGTCTTGTGCCCTGGTTTATCGAGCAGGCCTGGAGGAGCAGAGTGGACCTGAGAAACTGTGTGCAGCTCATCACCTACGCCGACGCGCTGGGCGGCGACCTCCGCGCCCTGGACGCACTGCTGTCCGGGCCCCTGGACGGCCTGTTTGGGGGGGTACACATCCTGCCCTTCTTTCCCTCCTCGGGCGACCGGGGCTTTGCGCCCATCACCTACCGGGAGGTCGAGCCGCGCTTTGGCACCTGGGAAGATGTCCGGCGCCTGGGCGCCCGCTTTGACCTGGTGGCCGACCTCATGGTCAACCACGTCTCGCGGCGCTCGGCCTACTTCCAGGACTTTCAGCGGCGGGGGCGCCGGTCAGAGTTCGCCGACCTCTTTTTGACGCTGGACAAGGTGTGGCCCGGCGGCGAGCCCCCACAGGAGGACCTGGCGCGCATCGCCCTGCGCCGGCCCGTGCACCCCTTTGTCGACGTGAGGGTGGAAGAGACGGGCGAGGTGGAGCGAGTGTGGGCCACCTTCGGCCAGCGCGACTGGTCGGAGCAGATCGACCTCGACGTGGGCTCGCCCCTCACCTGGCAATGGCTGACGGGCGAGCTGCGCTTCCTGCGCGAGCAGGCCATCCGCATCGTGCGCCTCGACGCCGTGGGGTACGTCGTCAAGAAGCCGGGCACCAGCATGTTTTTCGTCGAGCCCGAGCTGTACGAGTTTCTTGACCGCCTGCACGCTTTTGCGGCGTCCATCGGCCTGGACCTGCTGCCCGAGGTGCACGCTCCCTTTGCCACCCAGATCAAGCTGGCCCGGCGCGGCTACTGGGTCTATGATTTCGTCCTTCCCCTGCTGGTGCTCCACGCCCTGGAGACGGGGAGCAGCCGGAAGCTGCGGGCCCACCTGGCAGCCTCGCCCGCCCGGCAGTTCACCACCCTCGACTGCCACGACGGCATCCCCGTCCAGCCCGACCTGGACGGCATCCTGGAGGTGCGCGAAAGCCGGGCGGTGGTCGACCGGCTGCTGGCCCGGGGAGCGAACCTGACCCGCCTGCTCCACACCCACGGCCGGACCGGCGATTTCAACGCCCACCAGGTGAACTGCACCTACTACTCGGCCGTGGGCGCCGACGACGACGCCTACCTGGCGGCCCGCGCCATCCAGCTCTGCGCCCCCGGCATCCCCCAGGTGTACTATACCGGGCTACTGGCCGGCGAGAACGACCACGTCGCCGTCGAGGCCACGGGCGAGGGGCGGGCCATCAACCGCCACGACTACTCCCGGGCCGAGATCGACCGGGCCTTGCAAAGGCCCGTCGTGCAGCGCCTGCTGCGCCTCATCCGCTTCCGCAACGATCGCCCCGCCACCGGCCCGCTGCGCGTCCTCGACTCGGAGGAGGGCGCCCTGCGCCTGGCCTGGCAGAGCGGCCCCACCGCCTGCTCCCTGGACGTCAGCCTTGACACGCCCGCCGCCACCCTGCGAACAGAGGATGCGTGCGGTCGCGTGGAAGAGCTGCGGGTGTAACGTCTAGCGGGCCCTTGCCGCCTTGAGAAGCCTGAACGCCGTGGGCGGGGCGCCCGACTCCAGGCAGCCCTTGATCGCCTGGGCGCACTCCTCGGGGCTCATGAGGGAAGTATCGACTTCCAGATCGTACACGGCGTGGGCGTGCACCAGCTTGAACTGGGCGCGGGCCTGGCCCAGCGTCCTGTTCTTGCGCGCCCTTTCCCGCGCTTCCAGCACGCTCAGCGGGCAGCGAACGGCCACCAACCACGCCGGCAGGTCGTGAAACAGCGCAGTGCATTCCGCCACCCAGCGCGGCTCAACCAGGACGTGGTCGGCCACCACGTTCATGCCCTGGCGGGCGGCTGCGGCGATGGCGTAATGCATGGCGCCAAATAGCCGGTGCCCGGTCTCGCCGGCCTGCGTTGCCAGGCCCAGCACATCGTCCCACAGTGGCCGGTCCAGGTAGCGCTCGGGCATCGCCCAGATAAACTTGTCGATGCCCAGGTCCAGGTACGGTTCCGAAAAACTCGCTTGCACCGCGCGCAGCACGCTCGTCTTGCCCGCGCTGGACGTGCCGTTCAGCAGGATGATCGTGCCAGGTTGAAGGCCCATGGGCATGGTGCTTCCATCCTTTGCAGCTGTCGAGTCCGGGTCAGAGCCGCCGCACGAACTCCTGGAACTGGTACGGATTCTCCTCGGCCACGCCCGCCAGGAGCTCGTCCCACAGGAGATAGATCCGCGTGTAGTCGAGGAGCCGGTCCACCATGTCGTCCAATCCCTGTCCCTGGCCGAACTGGACCAGCACGGCCCGGAAGGGATCGCGCACCTGGCAGAAGCGGCGGAGGCGGGGCCCGTCAAAGGCCGTCGTCAGTAGCCGGCGCAGGGCGGCGTAGGGCGGATTGTCGGGGTCGATGTGGGGAATGGAAACCGGCGGCGCCGGCGGTTGCTGGCCCGGGTTGGTCGCGTCATCCTCGAGCTGGGGCAGCAGCGTGCGGGCCAGGGCTGCCAGCCCCTCGTTACCCGGGTACCACTCGGCCGCCTGTCCGATAAGCTCGGCCATCCAGCCCTCCCGCTCGGCGATCGAGACCACGTCGAGGATGACATCGTACAGGACGCCACCACCCGTGAGCTCGTCCAGGCGCCGGTCCAGGCGGATGCGCAGAAAGCGCTCCAGGCCGGCGCGGTTGAACGCCGCCACGAACGCCTCGATCACCTCGTCGATTTGCTTCCCCGTGAGTTTCATGCTCGACCCTCGCCTCGCGAGATCACTCGTCGTCCTCCGCCGCCGCGCCCAGGTAGCCGCCCAGTCCCTTCTTGCGAAGCCGGCCGGCGATGAGAGTGATGGGGATGCCCTCGTTGTAGCTGGGCATAATGGACGCTGGATCGCCGCTGTGGTGCAGGGCCACCAGGTTCCAGTTCTGGTCAAAGACCGGCGACCCCGACGAGCCGGGCTCGGTGTTGGTCCGGTAGCGAACCCGCCGCCCGGCGCCGTAGAGCCCAACCACGGCCCGGGTGTCCAGGGCCAGCTTCAGGGCCGCGCCCTTGGGATGCTGCACGATGAACAGGGGTGTATCGGGCTGGAAGTCGTGCTCCTCCTCGGGCAGCTCGATCCAGCCGCGGAGGGGGGCGCCGGCCTCGGCCTTGCCGCCGATGGGATTCTCGCCCGGGCTGCCCCGCACCTGGAGCAGCGCATAGTCGAGCTCGTCGGGTGCCGGATCGCCGGACTTCGGGTCGAGCTCCAGGTCGACCTTGCTATATCGGCAGCTATCGAGGAGCCAGCCATCGCCGCCCGTCTCGAGGCGGAACTCCTGGCCGGGATGAATGTAGGTCCCGTCGCCCAGCCGCTTGTAGTCAAAGCGCAGCACCACGTCGCTCGGCCCCCAGCCGACCTTCCCTTCGATGAGCGTCTGCACGACGTGATAGTTGGTCAGGACGGCACGGGGCCCCAGGAGAAAGCCTGTGCCCGCGGGATGCTCACCTATCTCCACGCGGCAAACGCGGCCCTCGATGGCGCCCATCCTCGCCCGCCACGTTGCCACGTCCAGGAAGCTGTTGGTGGCCTCGATCGTCCTTTCCAGCTCGGCCTTGCCGGGGGTGCCCCCGGGCGCGGCGCCGAGCTGCCGGGCAACGGCCACCAGGCCACTGTGGCGCGGATTCGACTCGCGGGCCGCCCGCAGGAGGTCCAGGTGCCAGCCCTCCCGCCGGGCCACGTCGATGAGCTCAAAGACCACATCCTGGAAGTTGCCTGGGCCAGTGATGTGGTCCAGACGCTTCTCCAGGCGGAACTCGAGCATCTTTTCCAGATCGTTCTGCTTGTAGGCATCGCACAGCGCGCGCCAGAAGTCCTCGTACTGCTTGCCGGTGAGTTCTGCGGACATGGCCATCTCCTTGCTCACACCCCGGCCGAGACCGTGCCCCGCGCCGGGCAGGTTGGCAGCAAAGCGGATAGAACGGCCCTATTATAGCAGAAGCACAGGGTCAAGTCAACGTTGCGCGAGGCAAATGGGAGTGATGCCAAATTTCACGATCCCTGGAATGCTCCGAGATTGCCAAATCTCACATATTGCCAGGCAAGCTGCGCTGCGCGAACACGCCCAGAATGATGCTGCCGGTTTATGGAAGATCACATCGTCCAAGCGCTGAGCGTCTTGCTCGTCTACCTCACCTCCGGCGAGGGATCGGTCTTTGACAGCCCCGACCGCCAGCCCTCGAAGACCTTCGGGCCCGAAGCCCTCAAGGGCCTGGAGGAGGCCGGCTACCTGAAGCGCGGCCGCGGCGTCAGCGAGGTCGCTCTCACCGAGGCCGGCATCCAGCGCGCCCGGGCCCTGGCGGCGGGCTACCTGGGGCAGGGAACCGAGCCGCTCTAGAGCGCGCTGCCAGAGAGGTAACCACGAACTACGAAATCTTTTGCAACACCTGGTATGGGGTCCTCATCGATGCCGGCTTGTGGTCCCACCTGACCCCGGCCACCGAGACCATCGACCTGCCCAGGGAGTGGGACGACCCCGACCGCAACGAGGAGGACCCCCACGAGCAACTGGCCGACTTTGTCGGCCGCATGTGGAACGCCCTCCAGGCCTGGAATCAGACCTTGACCCACCTGCTTCCGCGCTGACGGTCCGGCACCTGGTGCCCTTGATCCCTTTCCCCGTCCGCGGAAATCTCCCGCCCCGAACCGCCTGCATCAAATCGAATCCAACTTGACACCGGGCATTTTCCGATGCACAATGTCTCCTTGGCGGTCCTTCGGGCCGCCACGTCATTCTTTTGGGCGCTCCTCGCGCCGGGGAAGCTTGGCAACCGGCCGGGAGCATGGTTGGCTTCAAAGGAAGCCGGTCAAAGGAGGGTGACCATGAGCGTCATCGAGGTGAACCATCTGACCAAGTACTACGGCAAGGCCCGGGGCATCGTCGACCTCTCGTTCGGGGTGGACGAAGGCGAGATCTTTGGCTTCATCGGGCCCAACGGCGCCGGCAAGTCGACCACGATTCGCCTGCTCCTGTCCCTCATCCATCCCACCAGTGGCAGTGCCACCATCTTTGGCAAGGACTGCATCCAGTACGGGCCGGAGCTCCGGCGAGACATCGGCTACCTGCCCTCCGAGGTATTTTATTACGATCGTATGAAGGTCATCGACCTGCTAAAATATTCGGCCAGTTTTTACGACGGGGCCGAAATGCAGCGCGTGCACGAGCTGGCCGAGGTGATGGAGCTGGAGCTGAACCGCCGCATCGAAGACCTGTCCTATGGCAACCGGAAAAAGGTGGGCATCGTGCAGGGCCTGTTGCACCGACCCAGGCTGCTCTTCCTCGACGAGCCCACCGCCGGCCTTGACCCCCTCATGCAGCGCAAAACCTTCGAGCTCATCCGCCAGGAGAACCAGCGCGGCGTGACTGTCTTTTTCTCGTCCCACATCCTGGGCGAGGTGCAGCGCATGTGCAGCCGCGTCGCCATCATCAAGGAAGGCCGCATCATCGAGGTCGCCGACATTCGCACGCTGCAGCAGAACAACTACAAGAAGGTCCGCGTGGCGGCCGAGACCCTCGATCCCACCTGTTTCGATCTCCCCGGCGTGACCAACCTGGAGCACCACAACGGCGCCCTGCGCTTCTTTTACAAGGGCGACATCAACGCCGTCATGCACAGGCTCGGTGAGATCACCGTCTCAGACGTGACCATCGAGGAGCCGACGCTGGAAGAGATCTTCCTGCACTACTACGAGTAGGGGGGCGATCATGGCCACGAACATCTTCCTGCACGAGCTGAAAATGCACCTCAGGTCCGCCATCACCTGGTCGGTGGCCCTGGCGGTGCTGATATTCGTCTTTGTGTCGTTGTTCTCCTCCTTTGCCGCCGACGCCAGGCTTCTGAGCGAGATGCTGTCCCGATTCCCCAGGGAGCTGCTCACCGCCTTTGGCCTGGACGGGGTCGACCTCTCGACCATCCTGGGCTACTTTAGCCTTGCCTTCCTCTTTGTCCAGATCTGCCTGGCCATCCAGGCGGCGAACTATGGCTTTTCCCTGGTGTCCATCGAAGAGAGGGAATGGACGGCCGACTTTCTCCTCACCAAGCCGGTGACCCGCACCCAGATCTTGAACAGCAAGTTGCTGGCCGCCCTGGGCGGCTTGTTCCTGACCGACGTCGTCGTCTGGATCAGCAGCCTGGTCCTGATCAATGCCTTCAAGGGTGATGCGACGTATGACGGCGGCGCCCTGCTGCTGTTGATGCTGAGCATCGTGCCGTTCCAGTTGTTCTTCCTGGCCGTCGGCCTGCTGGTCTCGTTGCTGGTGAAAAAGGTCAGGAGCGTGACGCCCTACGCCATGGCCCTCGGCTTCGGGATGTACGTGCTGGCCGCCTTTGGCGACATGCTGGGCGAGAGTTTCCTGGAACAGGTCACGCCCTTCAAGCACTTTGACGCCAGCTATATCATCCAACACGGGGCCTACGATCTGCCCCTGGTGCTCGTCAGCGTCGCGGTAATCGTCGTTGCCCTGGTGGGCAGCTATCTGCTCTACACCAGGCGGGATATCCCGTCCCCGGTGTGAGGAGGCAGGTGATGAATATCTTCTTGAGGGAACTGAAGGCAAATTTCCGATCGCTCCTCATCTGGGGCGTCATCGTCGTCCTGTTCGTCACGGTCGGCGTGAGCAAGTTTTCGGCATACTACGAGAACCCGGAGATGCTGGCCATGCTGGACAGCATGCCCCCGGCCGTCCTGGCGGCATTCAACTTTGGGGCATTCAACCTGACCACGGTTACCGGCTTTTTCGGGTTGATGTTCACCTATTTCGCGCTTCTCCTGTGCATCGCGGCAGCCATGTGGGGCAGCGACATCATCTCCAAAGAGGAGCGCGACAAGACCGTCGAGTTCGCCCTGACCCTGCCGGTCACCCGCGGCCGCGTGGTCACCGCCAAAGCCCTGGCCGCGCTGGTAAACTGCATTGCCCTCCTGCTCATCACCTGGGGCGCGTCCCTCCTCAGCGCGGCGCAATACGAGCCCGACGCCCGCTTCTACCGGTTCCTGGCCCTTTCGATGCTGGCCCTGTTCATCATGCAGGTGACGTTCCTGTCCATCGGCATCTTTTTGGGGTGCGCCATGAAACGCTACAAGCGGGTCACCTCCGTGGCCGTGTCCGTGCTCCTGGGCACCTACTTCCTGTCCATCATCTCCGGCCTGACCCGGGACCTGGATTTCCTGAAGTACTTGACCCCGTTCAAGTACTTTGACGCGGGCCGGATGCTCCACGAATCGAGTCTCGACCCGGTCTTTGTCGTCCTCTCGCTGGCCATCGTCGTTGCCAGCATGGCGGGCGCGTACCTGACCTACGCCCGGAGAGACCTGTATATCTAGCGGCCGGCCCGCCCCATGTCCAGAACCACTGACTACCGCCGGTAGGGGCACTCATTCGCCGATCGTGTGCGTTTTGCCTGGCGCCAGGTTGAAATGGACCTCCGAGCCGGCCGCGGAGCGATAGGTGATCGCCAGGGGACCCGGGCCGCCGGTATGCGTTACGGTGATGCCGGTGTGCATCGCGCGGACGGTGATGGTGTGTCCCCCGAAACGCAGGTCCTCCAGTTCGGCGGAATCCCACGCGGCCGCAAGCTGCGGTGCGATCGTCACGGCGTGGAGGTCGGCGCGCACTTGAATGCCCATCAGGTCCTCCACCACGCCACGCACCAGGGTCGCCCCCGACCACAACTGTAGAAAGGACAGGCCTTCCGGAATCAGCTCGTGGAACATGCCGATGCTGCCGTGATCGAGGGTCTGGGCCAGGTGCTGCAGCATGGCCAATCCCAGCTCGGGGTCGCCATAGCGATACGCTCCCCGGCTGAGGGCCGCGCTGGGCAACGTCCACACCCGCTCATCGCTCCCCAGGGTGTGCACCAGCCCCCAGTTGTTCAAATGCTCGCGCTGGAGCCGGTCCAACTCGGCGCGGGCATGGTCCACCGGTGCAATGCCAACCTCCAGGGGAACCACAGTCGACCACTGCCCCGTATACAGGGGCGTATTGGCATCACCCTGTACGGAATCGGCATAGAGCTGTTGCTCTGGCAGCCACCAATCGCCGTCAAAGGTAGCCTGCAGGCCGTCTGCCGCCTCTCGCGCCCGCGCCGCCGTCCCTACATCGCCAAGCACGGTCGCCATCTCTTCCAGGTTTCGCAGGGCCGCCCACAGATAGCCGGCCGAATCCACCTTCTCGAGCCCCATGCCCGGTTTCTCGACCATGGCCGGGCCCTCGGGGTAGCGGTCGCCGTCCCGGTCCGCGGTGGCCAACGTGTAGTCGAACAGGCCCTTCACGGCCGTGGGGTAAAGGGCCGCCAACAAGTCCCGGTCGCCCGTCCACCGGAAGGCGTCCCACACGGCCATTACCCACTGTGGTGTTTCCTGGGCATTGCCCGCACCTACCATCCTCCCGGAGGGGGAAACCTGGTGTGGGATACGTCCCTCCTGCTGAAGCTGCGTGCCGAGGAGCACGTGATTCCTTGCCGAGGAGACCAGGTTGCTGGCCAGCAAGCCAGGTATGCTGTAGTAGCCGTCGGCACTGAACCAGAAGGGAAACATCTCCAGCCCGGCGTAAAAGTAACCGCCCAGGGCCGGCGACTCGGCCTCTAGCATCTGCATGTTCGCCCGGGCCAGGTCAAAGGCGGCGTCTAGCTTTGGATCCGGGCTGTGAAAGCGCGGCCCTTCTGTGAGCAGCTTTTCGTAGAGCGCCCGCTTTTCGGCCCACAGGATGTCGCGCTTCCGATGCCACTCGCTCAGGAGCGCCGAGGCCGGCCCGGCGCCCGACTCGACCTCGACGCCGATGGCAAATGTCCAGGAGCGCGCTTCCCCCGCGGCCAGGTGCGCCGCATACTCGAATTGGCCCACGCGTGTGCCATCCGGCCCTCTGGTCACGCGGGTCTGCAGGGGGGCCAGATCCCCTCCGGCGGCCACAGCCCAGGAATCGGGGGCGCCCCTGGCTCGGGCGACGATCTGCCCGTCCGTCACCTTGACGACCTCGCCTGCGTTTCGACTCTGGGCCAGGGACGTGAACCAGGCATCCTCCAGATCAAAGTAGCTCAAGAAGGCCAGGCGCACGTCAGCGGCCTCCGGTCCCTCGTTCTGCAGGGTGAGGGTGGTGAACAGCATCGGGAGATCCTGGGGCACGAAATCCTGGCGTGCGGCCCGCAGGCGACCGTGCTGATAGCCAAACTGCACGCCGGCAAAGGTCTGCGTGAAGTGCTGTGCATCGAGCAGTGGCCAGTCCGTGCCGTCCACGCGGACGACGTACCCGTATCCGTCCAGCGCCTTGACCGGCTGGGCCCAAACGCCTTGCAGTTCGTCCGCCAGTGGATCCCCCGGGCTTGGCCCGCCAAAGGCGTAAAGGTCGTACGGGTTGGACCGCGGCCGAAATCCACCGTCAACGTCCCCGACGACATAGAGCCGGCGGCCGGTGGTGGCAAACATCGTGTCGCCAGGCGCCACTCGCTTCTGGCGCATAGCGCCCCAGTCAAGTTCCTGCACAACCTCCGGGATGCGGTCCTGATAGAGGCGCGGAACGGGCAGGAAACGCGCGTTTTCCGCCATGCGGCTGCCCAGGGCGGCCCCGCCCACTATCACGGTCAAAGCTGCAACCAGGGCCAAACCCCGGCCCAGGCGTGGCCGCCCCGCCAGCCATGACCGCCAACGTGACAGGAGCATCTTCATGTCCACCACTCCAACGACAACCGGTGACCGCGATCATATCATAAAGGAGCCAAACAGGCAAAGATCTGTTAAAGGGCTTGATGGCGTCATCATCCTGCTGACCGTGCTGTACATCCGCTCGCTGTAATGCCGCTCTTGCTCGCCGTTGCCCTATTCCGCCGCCAGGCCCGCAGTTGACAAAAGGGGCGGGACGGCCTATACTCCAATCCCGGGACAAGAGATCCTGCGAGAGGAAACATGCGACCGTTGCCGGACGCTGAGGCGGGTCGGGCCAGGTGCCAGGCCGGCCCACGCACAGAAAAGGACAGACACCAGGCCGCCGCCGGCTCGGTCGTAGCCCCTCTCCTCCTCACCTCCCTCAAGGTTATCGTGGGCTTGCTCACCGGCAGCCGGCGCGGCTCGCACAGCATTCAGGTCCAGCCTCCCCCCGGGCGACACCACGTCGGGGGCCGCTGCCTGGCCTGCTCCGTCCTGCCCGCCCCCTCGGTCCACTGCCTGTTCGAGCCCCTGGATCAAGAACTCATGGCCAGGATCGAGGACCTCAGCCGCGTCCTGCTCCGTCTCGAGCTCAAAGGGGAGCCTCGAGAGAAAGGGTCTGAATGAAAGGGCTATTGGAGTCGCTGCGGGGGTGGATCCGGACGCTGCTGCCGGGCCCCGATGCCTGGCGTGGCGCGGCCTATGGTGCCGCGGCGCTGTACCTGTTCGCCCTGGCCGCCTTTGCCCTGGGGCAGGCGCCCCGGGGCCTGTGGGCGATCGTCACCTTCCTGGGCCTCATGGTCTTTGGTGGGGCCCTGGCCTTTCTAAGTGGCGCCCTGGTGGACCTGGTCGTCAAGGTTGTCAACGCCATCCCTGCCCTCTTTCGCGCCGTGCTGGCGGGCACAGGCTTGCTCCTGGCCATGATGATCTTTCCGGGCAGGGGGCCCCTGGGCACCGTCCTTCTCGTCCTCGCCGTGGTCGTGCCCGGCGCGCTGCTGGGGGCTGCGGCCTGGACGCTGAGCCGGGGCGGGTGGCAGGCCCTCATCCCGCGCCACCGGGCGGTCCTGGTCGCCGGCGCTGTCCTGGGCGCCGCCCTCCTGGCCGCCGGGCTGGCCTGGTACCTGTGGCCCGGCCTGGCCGTGGACCCGGCGCCCGTCGCCCTGGCCGGGCAGCCCGCCATCGAGGCGCCCCCGGCCGAGGATCCCTCCGCCCCCGGCCCCTACGCCGTCGCCACGCTGACGTATGGCAGCGGGACAGACCGGCACCGCCCGGAGTACGGCGAGGATGCCGCTCTCCAGACCGAGTCGGTGGACGGCTCGCCCCTGGTGGACAACTGGAGCGGCATCACCGGTAGTCTGCGCAGCGCCTACTGGGGCTTTGACGCCAGCGCCCTGCCCCTCAATGGCCGCGTCTGGTACCCGGCGCCGGGGAGCGCAGCCGCAGCAGGCGGAGGCCCCTTTCCCCTGGCCATCATCGTCCACGGCAATCACAACATGTTCGAGTATTCGGACCCGGGCTATGCCTACCTGGGCGAGCTTCTGGCCAGCCGCGGGATCGTCCTCGTCTCGGTCGACGAGAATTTCCTCAACGGCGGCTGGACCGACTGGGTGATGTTTGGCGTTCCCCAGGACCTGAAAGAGGAGAACGACGCCCGGGGCTGGCTCCTGCTGGAACACCTGCGCCAGTGGCGCCGCTGGAACGAGACGGCCGGTAACCCTTTCTACGGCCAGGTCAACCTGGACCGCGTCGCAGTCATGGGCCATTCCCGGGGCGGCGAGGCGGCGGCCATCGCCGCGTTCTTTAACGGGCTGCCCTCCTACCCGGGCAGCGCCAACAAGCTCTTTGACTATGGCTTTGGCATCCGCTCCGTCGTGGCCATCGCCCCCGTCGACGGCCAGTACCGGCCTGGAGGCCACGGTACCCCCCTGGAGAACGTCAGCTACCTGGTGCTCCAGGGCTCCCACGACGGCGATATGCGCTCCTTCGACGGCATCCGCCAGTTCAATCGCCTGCGCTTCGAAGGACAGGGCAATTGGTTCAAGGCAGCGGTCTATTTCGACCGGGCCAACCACGGGCAGTTCAACACCGCCTGGGGGCGTTCGGACGCCGGGAGTTTCGCCGGCAGGGGGCTCCTCAACCTGGCGCCCATCATGCCCGAAGAGGAACAGCGCCAGATCGCCCGGGTGCTCATCTCGGCCTTCCTCGAGGCTACCCTCCACGACCGGCAAGAATACCGGCCCATCTTCCGCGACCTGCGCCTGGGGCAGGCCTGGCTGCCGTCGACGGCCTATGTCACGCGCTACGCCGAGCCCGGCACGACGTGGTTGGCCAACTTTGACGAGGACCTGAACGCCCGGACGGCTACCTTGCCGGGGGCCACGGCCGGCGGCCAGGACCTTTCCCGGTGGTACGAGAAGCTGGTCGACAAGAAGTGGGGTGACTATGACACCAGCGCCGTCTACCTGGGCTGGGATTCGGCCGCCGCGACACCGCCGAGCTATCGCCTGGACATGCCAGAGGGCGCCTATCCCGGCGCTCCGGGCAGCACCCTGGTCCTGGACCTGGCCGCCGGCGAGGTCTACTCCCGGCCCCTCGACCTGACCGTGGAGGTCGCGGACCGGGCGGGCCAGGTGGCAAGGCTGGCCCTGAGCCGCTTTGCCCCGCTCCCGCCCCAGATCGAGTTCCACACCCTCAAGCACTCGCTCCTGGAGCCGCCTGGCATGCGCTCGGCCGAGCCCGTCTTCCAGACCTACGAGTTCCCCCTGGCAGCCTTCCAGGCCAGCAACCCAGGCCTGGACGTCGCCAGCCTGGCCGCCATCCGCCTGATCATGGACGAGAGCGACGAGGGGCTGGTGATCCTGGACAACGTGGGAATCCGGCCGTGAACCCGTCCGCAAGGCCGCCCGGGGATGCAAGCCGGCCACTCCTTGCCGGCCTTTTGCCCCTGCTCCTGGCGGTGACCTTGCTCCGGGGGCTCGTCTACCTGGCGGTGATGCCGCCCTGGCAGCACTACGACGAGCCCACCCACTTTGAGTACGTCCGGCTCCTGGCGGAGAGAAAGCGCCTGCCGCAGCCGGGCGACTATGACCTGGAGATGCGGCGCGAGATCGCGGCGTCAATGCAGGCTGCGGGCTTTTACAAGGACCTCGGGCCGCAGACCCTGGACTTTTTCAGCCCGAACCCGCCCAACATCGGCATCACCGAGCTGACCCATCCGCCCCTGTACTACGTCCTTCTGGCCCTGCCCCAGACGCTGCTGCTCTACCAGGACGTGGAGACGCAGCTCTACGTCGGGCGCCTGGTCTCGGTCCTGCTCTACGTGGTCGTGGTGGCCGCCGTCTATGCCCTGACCAGGGAGTTGTCGCCGCGCCGGCCCGGGCTGGCCCTGGCTGCCGCCGGCGTGGTCGTCTTCTTGCCGCCCGTGACCGACGTGATGAGCAGCGTCAACAATGACGTGGGCGCGGCGGCGGCCGCGACCCTCTTCCTGTGGGCCACCGTGCGGCTGTTGCGCCGCGGGCCGACATTCGGCCGCGTCGCCGTCCTGCTGCTCCTGGCCGGCACCTGCGCCCTCGTCAAGAACACCGCGGGCCTGGTGGCCCTCAGCGGCCTGCTGGTCGTGGCCGGCTCCTGGCTGCCCGTGCGCCGGCGCTGGCTGCCGTGGGCCCTGGCCGGGCTAGTCCTCCTCGGACTGCTGATCGCCGCTCCCGATTGGCAGGGCTATGCCGCAGGCTGGTACGGTCGCGGGGCCAGCGCGCCCCTGCGCCAGCGAACCGAGACGCCGTTGGGCAAGTTTGCCCTCGTCCTATCGCCCGAGGGCGAGGAGCACCCCGCAACCATCGCGCAGGAGCTGCCCCCGGCCCGGGGAAGGCCGCTGGCCGGCCAGCCGGCCACCCTGGGCGCGTGGCTCAAGGGCACCGGCGAGCCGGGTCAGCAGGTCGAGCTGCGCGTGCGCGACGGCGCCGGGGTGCATGCCCACCGGGCGGCCCTCACGGCCGAGTGGCAGTTTGTCTCGTTCACGGCGACGGTTGCCCCCAGCAGCTCCACCGTCGAGGCGGCCGTCGCCATCCCCCGCGGGTCGCCGCCGGGGCACCTCGTCTACGCCGACGGCCTCATCCTGGCCGCCGGCGCCCACGGGCCGCAGGGCGCGCCGCAATTTGCCGACGGCGGCGCCAGGCGCGCCACGTGGAACGGGCAAGAAATCGGGAACCTGCTGCACAACGGCTCGGCCGAGGCTGCCTGGCCGGGCCTGCCCTCCTGGCTCCTCGGCGCCCAGATGTATCGCGCCGAGATCCAGGACGTCTTTCACTCGATCCTGGACCTGCAGCGCACCGCCTGGGTCTACCCCCGTGAGCTGTGGATCCTGCACAAAAGTTTTTGGGGCGGCTTTGGTTGGGCGCACCTGTGGCTGCCCGAACCCTGGTTCTATGCCCTGGCCGCGCTGACCCTCGCCGCCGTGGCGGGAGTGGTTCTGGGATTGGTGCGCCGCGGCCGCGGCCCGGCGGAGGTGCCGGCGTGGAAGCGCCGGTCGTGGTGGGCTCTCGGGCTCGCGGTGGGGGTCACCGCCATAGGCACGCTGTTCCACATCCACCCCCTCTATCACCTGGCCCACATCTACTGGCCCGTGGCCCGCTACCTGACCGTCACCATCGGGCCCCTGGCCATCGCCCTCTGCGCCGGACTGGCAGAGCTGCTGCCGCGCCGGTATCGGGCGCCGGCCGGCGGGGTTGGGCTCCTGGGGCTCGTCGTCCTCGACGCCGTGGCGATCTGGACGGTGCTCGTGCCCTACTACTACGGCTCATGACCGGTCCTGGCCCGCAACTGTGACCTGTGCCATGAAAACCCCCTGGAAAGGCCCTGGAATCTTGTGAAAATCCTCAGCCTCGAAGAGGCCGCGGCCATCGTCGCGCCGGGCAGCGTCCTGGCCCTCGGCGGCATGACGCTTTACCGGCGCCCCGTCGCGTTCGTCCGCGCCCTGCTCGCCGCCGGGGTGGGCGACCTGACCCTCCTCGCCCTGACCTGTGGCTTTGAGAGCGACCTGCTGGTCGGCGCCGGGCGCGTGCGCCGCGTGCGCACCTGCTTCTTTGGCCTGGAAGCCTTTGGCCTGGCGCCGATGTTCACCGAGCTGGCCGGCGCCGGCAGCCTGGAAATCGTGGAAGAAACCGAGGCCAGCCTCGCCTTTGGCCTGCGGGCAACCCTCGCCCGGGTGGGATTCATGCCCAGCCTCGCCTGGCTCGGCACCGACCTGCCGCGCGTCCGCCCCGACGTCAAGACGGTCCGGGACCCCTATAGCGGCGAGGAGTACGTCGCCTTCCCGGCCATCCGGGCCGACGTGGTGGTCATCCATGCCCTCGTCGCCGACCGGATGGGCAACGCCCGCCTCGGCGGCAACCTGGGCCTCGACCGCGAGCTGGCGATGGCCTCGGACCAGGTCATTGTCACCGCCGAGCGCCTGGTGGACCGGCTGGACGGGCCGCTGGAGATGCCCGGGGTGCGTACTACGGCTGTCGTCGAGGTGCCGCGCGGCGCGTGGCCCACTTCCTGCTATCCCGATTACCCTGTGGACGGCGATGAGCTGTTGGATTACGTCGAAGCCTGCAGCGGCGGTGCCTTTGACGCCTACCTGGAGCGTTTCTCCTCCGGCGCGGCGAGCGGCACGTGATCGACGGTCTCCACCAGAGGCCGGAAAGGACGGCGCTACCATGACCACGGCGACAGACTACACGATGGACGACCTGATCTGTGCCTGCATCAGCCACCAGATCGAGGACGGCGACGTGCTGGCCCAGGGCATCGCCACACCGTTGGTGGCCGCTGGATTCCTGTTGGCGCAGCGAACGCATGCCCCCAATCTCACCTATGCCTCGGCCATCGGCAACGTCGTCTGCCGCGAGGGGGCGCCCCTGGGGCTGACCCGGGCCGAGGATTTCTGGCTGGGCCACGCCCTCTCTCTCCTCGCCTTTGGCGAAGCGGCCTGCGAGATGCTGCCCACATTGCATCCCAAGGAGTTTATTCGGCCGGCCCAGGTGGACCCTTTTGGAAACACGAACAACGTCGTCGTGGGCGATTACTACCATCCGCGCCTGCGCCTGCCCGGCTGTGGCGGCATTGCCGACCTGGGCAGCTTTCACCCCAACGTCTACCTGTACGTGCCGCGCCACAGCCCGGCCCTGTTTGTCGAAAGGCTGGACTTTGTCAGCGGGCTGGGTGTGCCCTCCCTCGAGCGCCCCGGCGACCGCCCCGGCCCCCGGCTGCTGATCAGCGACCTGGGCATCCTGGATTTCGAGGGCGGAAGGTTGCGCGTGGTCAGCCTCCATCCGGGCGTGACCCTGGAAACGATTCGAAAAAAGACCGGCTTTCCCCTGGAGGTGCCACCCGATCTGCGCGAAACGCCAGCGCCGACCGTAGAAGAGGTGCGCCTTCTGCGAGACGAGATCGATCCCCTCGGCATCCGAGAGCTGGAACGGATGCGAGGCGGCCAGCGCCGTCGGCGGATGCGCGAGATCGTCCAGGCCGAACGCCTGGCCGGCTGATCCCCTGGCCTTTACGCCGTTTCCAGGCTGGCCACCAGACTCGCCACGGCTTCCCGGGCAAAGGCGGCGTCGTTGACGTGGGCGTCGACCACTGCCAGTTCCACCCGCGAGTCCAGCCCCTGCTCCAGGGCGCCGACCAGGGCAGCGTCGGCCTCGGGGTCGTGGAAGGCGTGTCCCGGCCGGTCCGAGTAGGAAAAGCCGCCCCGGGGCACCAGGACGGCCGCCGGGCCCCGGGCCGCGTTGAGGCGCTCGGCCATCCTGCGACCGATCTCGGCCATCTCCTCCCGGCTTGTCCGCACCAGGGTGATGTTCGGGTTGTGGACGATGTGCGGCCGGCGCCGCTGCTCCGCCGTCAGCGACGACAGCGGGCCGAGCACCACATAGTCCGTGCCCCCCGGCGCCACCACCTGCGGAATGCCCTGCCGGCCGGCGGCGGTCAGGCGGCCCGGCCCGGCGTCAAAGAGGCCCCCGCACACCTCGCCCGCCAACTCCTGGGTGCTGACGTCCAGCACGCCGCGGATGAGCCCCTCATCCACCAACCGCTCCATTGAGCGCCCGCCCGTGCCGTTGGGATGAAAGGTGACCAACTCGTAGCCCCGGGCCTCCAGCAGCTCCTTGGCATGGAGCACGCAGGACGTCGTCAGGCCCAACATCGTCGCCCCCAGGACGGTCGCGCTGCCGCCCGGCCCGCCTTCCTGAAGCGCCTCGGCGCTCTCGGCCATGGCCGCCACGGCGGCGGCCGCGTTGCCAAACACCTTGCGGGTCACACTGTTCACGCCCAGGATGTCGGCCACCGAATGCATCAGCGTCACGTCGCTGGTGCCCACGTAGGGCTCAAAGACGTTGCGGCCGCTGGCGATGGTCGAGACCATCACCTTGGGCACGCCGATGGGCAGGGCCTGCATCGCCGCCGTGCCGATGGCCGTGCCCTGGCCGCCGCCCACGGCCAGGACGCCTCCCAGCCGGCCCTCAGCGTGGAGGCGGGCGACGATAGCCCGCGTGCCGTCCATCATGCACCGGATGGCGCGCCCCTTGTCGCCGGCGGCCACCAGCTCCCGCAGCTCGGCGCCCCCCGCGCGGGCCACCTCCTCCCGTCCGAAATCGGCAGGCACGGCCGCCTCGCCCAACACGCCGGGATCGATGACCCAGGTGCGCAGGCCGCGCGCCTGGACAAGGTCGCGCAGGTAGGCCACCTCGTGGCCCTTGGTATCCAGTGTGCCGATGATGGCGATGGGCTTGGGCATCTGTTCCCTCCACCGTGCGTACTTGCTGCATCTTACTCCACCCAGGCCCCGGTGTCAAACCCCCGCCGGCCCGCTTCCTCGGAGTGGGAAGCCCTGGCACAGCCGCTACGATAGGATGGCCAAATGTGTGCGCCATTCGCGCCAAGTTGTGGTAGAATAGGGACAGCAGAAGCAAGGAGTGGAACGTGGACGTACAACCGGCAGTCGCCATCGGCGTGGCAAGCGACCAGGGCAGGCAAAGGACCGAGAACCAGGACAGCCCGGCCATCCCCCCGCCCGGCCTCTCGCCGAAGGAGCTGGGCGAGAAGGGCCACCTTTACCTTGTGGCCGACGGCATTGGCGGCCATCAGGCGGGCAAGACGGCCAGCGATCTGGTGGCCCGCCGCGTGGTGGACGAGTATTACCGCCAGCCACCCGGCGACGTGACGGGCGCCCTGCGCCGGGCCATTCGCATCGCCAACGCCGAGGTCCATCGTTGGGCCCAGGAACCGGGCTACGAAAAGATGGGCACCACCATCGTCGCCGCCGTTCTCCACGGCAACACCCTCACCGTCGCCCACGTGGGCGACAGCCGGGCCTACCTCATCTCTCGCGACCAGATCCAGATCCTGACCCGCGATCACACCTGGGTGACCGAGCAGATCGACGGCGGCATCCTGACCCAGGAGCAGGCCGACAGGCACGCACAACGCCACGTCCTCACCCGCTCCCTGGGCGCCCGCCCCGAAGTCCTCGTCGACCTGATCCATACCTCTTTGAGGCCCGGCGATCAGGTCCTGCTGTGCAGCGACGGGCTGTGGGAGGCAGTCGACCTGCCCGAGATCGAGGCCGCCGTCCGCAGCGGCAGCCCCCAGCAGGCTGCCCGGCAGCTCGTGGCGCTGGCCAACGAGTATGGCGGGCCGGACAACGTCACCGCCGTTCTGGTCCGGCCCGACCTCGGCCCCCTGTCTCCTCCCCTGCCTCTGCCGGGCATGAGCACCGCCGGGCGCCTGGGCCAGGCCCTGGTCCGCGTCCTGCCCGCCGACACGCGAGAGCGGTGGCCGCTCCTGGCTGCCGCGGCGCTGCTGGTGATCGTTGCCCTGGCCTGCGCCCTTGCCCTCCTCCTCGGCGGGCTGCCGGACGGCAACGGAGCGCCCACCGCGGCGAGCAGCGCCACTCCGGGCGCCGCGACCGCGCTGCCAGGCCCTGCGACCACGGCCTCGCCCGGCCCCACCGTTGCCGCGACGGTCACGCCCACGGTCCCGGCCGACATCCAGGGCCGCGTGTCGTCCACGCTGCCCCTGGCCATGCGGCAGGAGCCAAGGCTGTCGGGCGCCCTCGTCGCGTACCTTCTTTCGAGCAGCGGCGTCACCGTCTCTTGCGGGGTTCCAGGCGACGCCGTAGACGGCAACGACACCTGGTACCGCGTGACCGTGCCAGGCGGCGGCAGCGGCTACGTGGCCGCGCGCTGGATCGAGCTGGAAGGGGTCGAGCCGGTCGCGGTGCCTGCCTGCTCGGAATAAGCAAGCCGGCGCCGTCTTCCGGGTTCGCCCCGCGTCTTGCCGGTCCGCTCAGGCTGCCGGTTCGTGACTTCGAAGGCACCCAACTTTTGCAACCTGTCGCAACACATTCCTACCCTCGCTTCAACCAAGTCCGACTGTCGGTTGGGCCGTTTTGTGTTATGCTAGCCTCGAGGTAATGACCAATCGGTCAACACCATGGAGGCGTGTCGCGAATGTCAGGTAGTGGTGAGACCGGCCGCCCCCGAGAGCCGGCGGAGAGCAGACTCCTGGATTCCCTGTCGGGCGAAATCAGGGGAACTAAACAACAATTGACCGATCTGCTGGCCAAGTGGCAGCGGCAGGCGCGCGGCCTGCTTGCCATCAACAACATCGCCCGCGTTGTGGTTTCGTCCCAGGGCCTGGACGAGATCCTCGCGGCCGCCGTGGAAGAGATCGAGGACAGTCTGGGGGTGGCCCGCGTTCGCGTGATCCTGTTGGACCCCGTCACCGGGCAGCTCGCCTACCACGGACGGGACGGAAAACAGTTCGTGCCCCGCGCTTCCGAACAGAGCCCGATATTGGAGAGCGCTGTCAGGCAGGTCATTGAGGGGGGGCAGTCCGTGCGCCTCGATTCCGTTCCCAGTCCGGAGTCCGGGCCCACATCCGCCGGGCAAGACTGCACCGCCCTGTGCGTCCCCCTCCTCGCCTGCGAGCGCATTGTGGGAGCTGTCCAGGTCACGAACAAGCTGCAACACCGGTCGGAGGGCAGGCCTGCCCCCTTTGACGACCAGGATCAAGAAGTGCTCGAGGGCGTGGCCGCCTTTGTGGCCATGGCCGTCGGAAATGCCCGCCTGCAAGAGGCGACGCGCACCCAGGCTGCCGCCGACACCCTCCAGGAGACGGTGGTCACCCTGGCCCACTACGTGAACAACCCCCTCCAGGGGGCGGTCAGCGCGGCCGAGCTGCTGAAGGAGCAACTGGAGCGGATCCTCCCGGACGACGAGGTGGCGCGGCCCGAGTGCGCCAACGCCATCAGCCTCGTGGACGTCATTATCGAGAATACGCAAGAGATCTCGGCCGTCCTGCGTCTCCTCGAGGAAGCGCACCTGCCCCAGCGCACGACCTACCTGGGCAGCCAAAAGATGCTCGACATCGAGGAAGAGCTCCAGGCCCGGATCGACGCGGCGGACACGTAATCTCTAGCTCGCACCTTTCCCACGCCGCATCGGCTTGCCCCGTGCCCAACTTTTGCCACTCTTGCACCACAAGATCAAACCATTCCCATCGGTTGTCAACCCGCTTTTGTGCTACAATGTACAAGTAGGGTGCAGACGGTTGCACAGCATAAAATCGCGTTGTCGGATATGTACCTGGACTTCTAACTCATCACCCTGTGCCTCATCATCCGGACCTGTTCTGCCTGGCGCCAACAGCAACCTGGACCGCGACTTGAACCGCAACCACCGTCCGGCACGCGTGCTGCGATGCAACGGTCCCCGATCAGGCCTCTGAGGTTCCCACGACTTCAGAGGCCTTTTTCGTTTGCCTGGGCTACTGCTCCTGCCCGCCGGACAAGGAGCTGAGGGCCAACTGGGCCGCCCACTGCACCCGATCGTGGGGGTCGTTCAGGGCTGCGTTTCTGAGGGGTTCGGCCACCAGGCTCGCCGGACCAATGGAGCCCAGGGCCGTGGCGGTCGCCTGGCGCACCTGCCAGTCGGGGTCCTCAGCCAGGAGCTGGACGAGGGTGGGGGCGGCGCTCGCCGCCCCGGCGCCCATGCGCCCCAGGGCCATCGCCGCCTCGCGCCGCACGGCCGGGTCCGCGTCTTGCAGATCGGCCATCAGCTCGTCGAGGCTCCTCTCGGCGGGGCCCTCGGCGGTCTCCATCCCCGCCAGGACGTCCAGGACGCTGTCGGTCAGGTAGGTCAGGTTGCCCACGTCGCCGGCGTTGGAAAAGGCCAGCAGGGCCACATCGCGGGCGGGGCTGTAGAGCAGGATCGACTCGACCCCCAGCGCGCGGCCCGTGTGTCCCCACGCCACTTCGCCCGTGGGCGGCATGAAGTGCATGGCGCCCAGGCCGTGGCTGCTGCGGGCGGCGTCAAAGGTGAACATCTCTTGCTGCGCCGCGGCGCTGAGCACCTGCCCGGCGTACAGGGCCCGGGCCCAGCGAAGGAGGTCCGTGGCGCTGGAGACGACGCCGGACGCGCCGGTGTTAAAGGTCGCCTCCTGGTACTTGGTCATCCTGTCCAGGTCGAGCCCGCCCCACTGGCAAAAGACCCGGTCGCCGTGGAAAGCCTGGATGGTGGCGGCCAGCTCGTGGCCGCAGGCCAGGTATCCGCTCACGTAGGGCCGCCGCATTTCCTCCAGCCCGGCCACAAAGGTGTCCTTCAAGCCCAGCGGCTCGAAGAAGCGCTCCCGAAGCTCGGTGGCCAGGTCCGAGCCGGTCACCGCTTCCAGGATGGCGGCGGCGACGATGTAATCGGTGTCGGTGTCGCGGAAGAACGTGCCGGGCTCGAAATAGGCGGGCATGGCGGCGGCCAGGTCTAGCAGCTCCCCCAGGCTCCAGCGCCGGCCGGGATCACGAAAGAAAGCCTCCAGGGTCTCGGGGTCGTTCCGCAGCTCGGGCAGGCCGCTGGTATGCGACAGGAGCTGGCGAACGGTGATGGCAGCGCCTGGAGGAAAGGCAGGCAGATACTCGACTACGAGGGCGTCCAGCTCCAGTTTGCCCTCGTCGGCGAGCTGCAGCAGCGCCGCGGCCACAAAGGTCTGGGTAATAGTGCCCGCGTCAAAGAGCTCCTTGCCGGTCATGCGCTTCTCGGTCTCCAGGTCGGCGATGCCCGCCGCGAGGGTGACCGGATCGCCCTCCCGGGGTGAGACGACCATGGCCACACCGGGCACGCCGTTCTCCGTTCGCCACTCGTCTACAAGGGGCTGCAGCGCCTTTTCCAGGCTGGCGCCATCTCCCCCCGACGTGCTCCTGCCCGGCAGCGGGCCACACCCGGCCAGCGACAGGCACAACGCCAGGATAAGCACCGCCCACGCGGCGCGCTCTGCCTTATTTCTCAGGCTCAATCTCCACAGGCCTCCTTACCGGCCGCATTGTACCACAGGAACGGCGCAGGCGCAACGCCGTGCGGCGACGTCAGACGTTAAAGCGGATGTTGAGGATGTCGCCGTCCTTGACGACATAGTCGCGGCCCTGCAAGCGAACGGTGCCCTGCTTCCGGGCGGCGTCCAGCGAGCCGGCGGCCACCAGGTCGTCGTAGCTGACCACCTCGGCGCGGATAAAGCCCCGCGCCAGGTCGCTGTGGATGGCGCCCGCGGCCTCCACAGCCGTGGCGCCCACGGGCACCGTCCAGCTCCGCACCTCGTCCTCCCCGACGGTAAAGAACGATTGCAGGCCAAGGAGGGAGTGGCTGAGGCGAATCATGCGGTGCAGCCCCGGCTCGGGGATGCCATATTCGGCCAGGAAGAGCGCCGCCTCCTCCGCGTCCAGTTGGGCGATCTCCATCTCCAGCCCGCCGCGCAGGCAGATGACCTCCGCGCGGCGGTGCCGGTAGGACACATAGTCCGCCGGGTCGTCGCTGCCCTGGTCGCCGACGTTCAGCACCACCAGGACGGGCTTTTGCGTCAGGAAGCGGTAACCGCGGGCTGCCACCAACTCTTCCGGGTTCAGATCAAGGTCGCGGAGCGGCGTTTCTCGCTCCAGCGTCTCCTTGAAGCGCAGCAACAGAGCCAGCAGCGTTTCGTCGGCCTGCCGCTCAGGATAGACCTTTTTCTTTGCGAGCTGGCCCGCCAGCCGTTCCAGGCTGCGCTCGACGATGACCAGGTCCGAGAAGAGCAACTCAAAATCCATGGCCTCCAGGTCGTGGGCCGGATCCACCCCGCCGTTGGGATGGGGCACCCCTTCGTCCTGAAAGGCCCGGACCACGTGCAAGAAGGCGTCGTTCTGGGCCACGGCGTTGAGCAGCGGGCCGCCCAGGCCGCCCTCCTGGCCGATGCCAACCCGCAGCCCGCCGATGTCGTTGTACTGAATCTGGGCCCAGGTCGTCTTGCGCGGGCGAAACATGGCCGCCAGCCGGTCCACCCGCGGATCGGGCACGCGCACCGTCGCCGTGTGGATCTCCACCTGGCCGGTGCTGTAGCGCGCCGTCTCCACCTGGCTGTGCGTCAGGGCGTTAAAGATCGTGGTCTTGGTGCTGTTGGGCAGACCGATGATCCCGATGTGCATCTCTTTAATTCCTCCACAAACAGAAGACAAAGCGACCCCGTAGGTCGCTTTGCCCACGCGCATTCTACCACAGAGCCGCCCAACTGCCAAGCTGTGCAACAGCAACGGCCGGGCTGCTGCCAGGCCGGCATCCCGCCCAGGTCTGCCACCAGGCGGCGAGAAAGCGATCTGGAACAGGCGTGCGCCAGCGGCTCTCAGCGCGCCTTGCCCTGGACCCCAATTGACAACGCCGGCAAAACGGCGTACAATGCGCGGCGTAGGAGGGTTGTTCCGTGGTTTTCATTTGCGCAGGACGCACTCAATTGAGCCTTGCGAGTGGCATGGGCTACTCTGGCCAGGACGTCGATGGGAAAAGTGCGCCCTGACCCTGGATATTATGTAACGTCAGGCCGTGGGCGCACTCGCGTCCACGGCCTTTTTTTGCACCTACCCCCTGCCACGGGCGCGAGCCAACCCGCGGCCTGTCAGCAGGTGGGGGAGCCCGCTCCTCCGCCAACTTGACCGGGAGGTAGGATCGTGATCATTGTCAACCTGGACAACGTCAAACATCATTACGCCACGCAGCTCGTGCTGGACGGAGCGAGCTGGGAGATCCACGCCGGCCAGAAGATTGGCCTGGTGGGTGCCAATGGCGCCGGCAAGTCGACGCTGCTGCGCATCATCGCCGGCCTGCTCAGGCCCGACGAGGGCTTTGTCTACCGCGCCAGGGACGCGGTCATCGGCTACCTGGCCCAGGAGCCGGACCTCGACCCGGCCCGCACCGTCTGGCAGGAGGTGATGAGTGCCTCGGCCGACGTGGTGCGCGCCGAGGACGAGCTGCGCCGGCTCGAGGCGCGCATGGCCGACCCGGTCGTCTATGGCGACAACGCCGCCCTGGAGCGCGTTCTGGCAGCCCACGCCCGGGCCGAGGCCGAGTTCGAGCGCCTCGACGGCTATCGCCACGAGAGCCGCGCCCGCGAGGCGCTGCACATGCTGGGCTTGCCCGAGGACGTCATGGATCTGCCGGTGAGCGCCCTCTCGGGCGGCCAGAAAAAGCTGGTGGGCCTGGCCAAGCTGCTGGCCGCCGGCTCCGAGCCGTCGAGCGCCAGCGTGTTGCTCCTGGACGAGCCCGACAATCACCTGGACCTGGAAGGCAAAGCCTTCCTGGCGAGCTTGATCGCCGGCTTTCCAGGCACGGTGGTCCTGGTCTCCCACGACCGCTATCTCCTGGACGAGGTGGTCACCACGGTTGTCGAGGTAGAGGACCACCGCCTGGCGCAGTACGAAGGCAACTACTCGGCCTATGCCGTGGAAAAGCAGCTTCGACTGTTGCGCCAGCAGCAGATGTACGAGGCGCAGCAAAAAGAGATCGCCCGCATCGAAGCGGCCATCGCCCGCTTCGAGCTTTGGGCCAGCATGGTCGTCGATGAGAGGCACATCCGCCAGGCACGCAGCCGGAAAAAGATGCTGGAGCGCATGGATCGCGTCGAGAAGCCGATGCTGGAACGGCGGCGCATGGCTCTGGAGCTGAACGGCTGGCGCGGATCGCACAAGGTGGTGGAGGTTGCGGGCCTGGACAAGGTCTTCCCGGCCAAGGGTGACAGAGACGAGCAGATCGTCCTCGCCGGGCTGGACCTGCTCCTGTGGCATGGGGAGCGAGTGGGCCTCCTGGGGGCCAACGGCACGGGCAAGAGCGTGCTCTTTCGCTGCATCCTGGGCCTGGAGACGCCCACGGCGGGCACCATCAAGGTCGGCCCCAGCGTCGTCGTCGGGTACTATGCCCAGGAGCACGAGACCCTGGACCCCAACAAGACCCTGGTCGAAGAGGTGCGCCAGGTCAAGGCCATGTATGAAGAGCAGGCCGTGAGCTTCCTGGGGCGCTTCCTGTTTCCCTACCAGATGGCGCGCAAGAAGGTGAGCGAGCTGTCGGGCGGAGAGAGGAGCCGCCTGCAACTGGCCAAGCTGATGCTCTCCGGCGCGAACCTGCTCCTCCTCGACGAGCCGACCAACAACCTGGACCTGCCCTCCTGCGAGGTCCTGGAGAGTGCCCTGGACGAATTCGAGGGCACGGTGCTGGTCATCTCTCACGATCGCTACTTCCTGGACCGCGTGATCGACCGCGTCGTCGAGCTGGAGGAAGGGGCGCTGACCAGCTACCCCGGCGACTATAGCTACTATGCCGCCGAGAAGGCCCGCCGGGCCCGATGACCCGGACCGGTCGCCCGACAGCACGAGGGGCCAGCCAAATTGGCTGGCCCCTCGTCTTTATCCCTCCGCGGGCTGCTTCCCCGGCAAGCCGTTACTTGTGGGGATTCACCGCCGTATCCTCGGCGAGCAGGCGGCCCTGCAAGTCGTAGAAGCGGAAGGTCAGGTTGCCCTTGGGCAGCGCCGACCAGCGGACCGCGGCGGTCCAACTTGAGCCGGCGGCCGGCGGCGTGCCCTGATCATCGGCAGTCAGCGCCGCCTGCTTCAGCCGGACGATGACCACCTGGCCGTTGTACGCGATGCGCGTCGTTTCCAGCCTGACGCCTTCCTTCGGCCTCTGTCCCATAAAGTAGCCCAGGAGCACCTCGTCTTCCCAGCGCACTGGCGCCTCGGGCGCCCTCTGGCCGTCGATCACGTGCACGCCCTGGCGCAGTAAGAAGGCCTGGTACTCCTGTTGCGAGTCGATGGCCATGCCCAGCGGCGTCTCGGTCCAGACGGGCAGGTCCAGGCGGCGGAAGGTGCCGTCGGGCACGCTCGTCAGGTTCAGCTTCTCCCAACCGAAGTGTATCCGGGCATTGGCACCGCGCTCGTAATACTCCACGCGCACCTTGTGCCTGCCCTCGCTCACGAACACCTCGGCACACTGCTCCTTATAACCGTCGGTCCAGGAGCGGATGAACGGCTTCTGGTCGTCCATCTCGACGCTGACGCCATCGTCAGCCCGCACGCAGAAGCGATAGTAACCATTCTCAAAGTCGACGTTCCTCGTCCACCGCACGGAAAAGTTGTCGGCCGGCAGGCCGGAGGCCGGCGCCCCCGTTCCCCAGTCAAAGTCCACATTCTTGTCGTTGCGCACCAGGACGGGCTTGCCCGCCAGGTCAGGGTTGTTAAAGTACTCGCCCTTCCAGTCGGTGATGGTGGCCTGCTGCTTGGCCCACGACAGTCGTGCCATGGCGCCGCCCGTGTGCTCATAGTACTCCATGCGCAGGGCATGCGTCCCGCCCGACAGGTTCACGTCGGCGGTGTAGGTGGCCGTGCCGTCATGCCACCGGTCGATGAGCAGCTTGCCGTCAACCCACAGCCGGACGCCGTCGTCCACCTGCACCGTGAAGCGGTAGAGCCCCGCCGACAGGTCGACGTTCCTCGTCCACCGTACGGAAAAGTTGTCGGCCGGCAGCCCGGAGGCCGGCGCCCCCGTTCCCCAGTTAAAGTCCACGCTCTTGTCATTGCGCACCAGGACGGGGCTGCCCGCCAGGTCGCGGTTGTTGTAGTATTCGCCCTTCCAGTCCGGGTACGACTCGACCACTTCTCGCCAGAAGGCGATGGTCGCATCGCCCGAGCGCTCGTACATCTCCACCCGCACGTCGTGCTGGCCGGCCGTCATGGTGCGGTCCGCCGTCACAGTCCGCACCGAGCCGTCGGCCCAGGCGTCAATGAGCAGTTGCCCGTCGACCCACAGCCGCGCCCCATCGTCGACACGCAGGAAGAAGCGGTAGGTGCGCGCCTCAAAGTTCAGGCGCCGGGTCCAGCGGGCCGAGAAATTGTCGGCCGGGATGCCCTGCATCGGGCTGCCGGCGCCCCAGTCAAAGTCGATCTTGACGTCGTTCCGCACCCGCGGCGACCCGATGAGGTCGCGATTGTCATAGTACTCGCCCCGCCAGTCCACGATCTGCACCGGCGTGGCCGTGGGCGGCACCTGCGTCGCCGTGGGCGGTACCTGGGTGGCCGTAGGCGGCACCTGCGTCGCCGTGGGCGGTACCTGGGTGGCCGTAGGCGGTACCTGGGTGGCCGTAGGCGGCACCTGCGTCGCCGTGGGCGGCACGGCCGTCGGCGCCTCCGGCATGGCCGTCGGCGGCACGTCGGTCGGCGGTACGTCGGTCGGCGACGGCGTCTCGGTGGGCGGCACCGCGGTCTCGGTCGCGCCGGGCACCACCTGGAAGGCGGCGCGGGCGCTGTCGCCAGACCTCAGGCCCATGGCCAGGACGACCGCTGTTTGGCCCCTGGACCAGGGTTCGGTCTGTGGATAGGGAAAGCTGGCCGAGATCTGGCCTTCGTCGCCGGCCATAGCGCTCGCATAAACAACACCATCGGTGTTGTTCGTACCGCTCTCCACCAGGTAGATCAGGACCGACTCACCCGGCTGCCAGCCGCCGCCGGTAACGTTGATCATCGTGCCTGCTTCGCCGGCTGCCGGCTCCAGGCTGATGTATGCATCCTCAATAGGCGTCCGGCCCGCCGTTGCCTGCCTGTTGAGCAGCAAGACGACCACCAGGACGGCCGCCAGAAACAGAATCACCAAACCCGCCATAACGGCGAGTAACCCTTTACCTTCCAACAACCTGCCTCTCATCTTGGCCTCCCTTATGTTTCCACTCCTTTCACGTACAAGACGTTGGAGAAGCGACTTCGGTTCCATCCCGGAGCCGGAAGGCAAGCCCTTTTCGCGTCCTTTCCGCGCCTTTGCCACACAAGAGCGGGCCAGGAGGGCAGCAGGCGGGTGCCTCGCCCCGAGTGCCGACGGACAGGCGAGAGACATAAAAGCACCTGGCTGCCAGGATGCAGCCAGGTGCGCACGAGAGCGCCGGGTGCCTTAGAACAGGCCCCGAACCATCAGCATGAAGCCAAGTATGGCCAGGGGCACGCCCACCACCGCGCCAACCACCGTCAGGCTAAGGACCACGCCGGCGATGAGCAGCAGCAGCCCGATGATCACCCCCAGCAGGCGGCCCGTCAGCCGCAAGATCAGCTCCAGGAGCCGCCAGATGGCATAGAACGGCCACAACAGCCAGGGAACCTGCTTTTGCGAAGCCATGGCCCTGCTACCTCTGCACGAGATCGATGTCGCCCGCCCCGGTACGCGCTTCGATGGTCACATCGCCGCCGCCGCCGATGGTGCCCCGGGCGCTGCCGGGCGACACACTGCCGTCCACGTCAAAGCCGCCCAGTTCCACCGAGCCGATACCCGTATCCAGGTCGACCCTGGCGGCAAAGCCCGCGGGCAGCGAGATCTCGATGTTGCCGGCACCGGTGCTAAAGGTCGAGGCCCCATCGGGCTCCCCGGCATAGTCGATGTTGCCCGCGCCGGTGTCCAGGCGCACCTGGCCCTGGCTACCCCGCACCTCTACATCGCCGGCGCCAGTGTGAACCACGATCTCGCCCCTCACGTCGTCAATGGTCACGTCGCCCGCCCCGTTGGTCACTTCGATCCGCGTGCCGGCGGGCACGGTGATCTCCAGGTTCACCGCCACGTTCGACATCGCGGCCGAGGTCCGCCGGGTGACGATGCGAACCGTGTCGCCTTCCTGCGACGGCTCGATGCTGATGTTGCGCAGGTTCGCGCTCCGTCCCGCGCGCCGGCTGACGTCGGCGCTGATAAGCCCCTCGCCTCCGGCCCGGATGCGGACGTTGCCGGCAAAGTTGTCGATCAGGAGCGCCGGCGCGTCGCCCACCTCAAAGCTCATCTCCTGGTGCTCGATGATCTGGTCAAACTCGAAACCAGGCTGCAAGACGCCGCTGTCAACGCTTCGGAGAGTAAACAAGCCAAGCCAGGCGGCAATGCCGGCGGCCAGGGCTGCCAACAGGCAGCAGAGGAGTATAACCACGACGACGACAATGATCCAGATGTTCCGGTTCCTGTTCTCCATTTTCTTTCTCCCTCTAGCTTCCTTCTGGCCGGATGCCATCCCGGCGTGAGGCACAACAGTCACCTCTGTCTATACGCCGGCAGCCAGAGCAGGTTGCGCTGCGCGGTCGCCGGTTCTGGGCGTTCTATCCCCCGGGCCTTGCCCGTCAATCACGTGACTAGCTCTCCCGGCAGATGATCGACGCGGTTGGTGTACTGCATCCATATGCCCTCGGGGGCAAAATCGACGCGGGTGATGGCCGCGTTGTTGATAGAGAACCACAGCTCACCCTCGGGCGGCAGGTCGAGGATGGCGCGCATCAGGTGGTTATAGAAACCGCCGTGGCTCACCACTGCCACTCGATCCCTGGTTTCGCCGTGCCTGGCCAGCAGCTCGCGCAAGAAGCGCGCCGCGCGCTTGGGTCTCTCCTCCAGCGCCTCAAAGGGCCGGTTCCACCAGCCCTCCTCGCCCAGGCTGTCGGGCAGCCTCAGGTGCGGGTAGTGCTCTTCGAAATCAGCCCGGTTCTTGCCCGGCTGTCCCACAGGCTCGCCGCCTTCGTCTTCGCTCCAGTGGATGCCGCCCACTTCGTGGACGTCTTCCCAGGCAACCAGGGAAAGGTGCAGGGCCCGGGCGACGATGCTGCCCGTCTCGATGGCGCGCCGCATCAGGCTGCAATAGATGTGCGTGATCTCAAAGCCGGTCACGTTCTGGCCGTCATATTCGGCCGGAACGAACGAAGGCTGTCCGGGCCGGCTCAGCAACTCGGCCAGTCTTTCGGCCTGCAGCCGCCCGGTATCTGTCAGACCCGGGTCGTCGCTGCGGCCGCGAACGGAACCGGTCTCGGCCCACAGGAGATTGTTCTCCGACTGGCCGTGCCGGATAAAATAAAGTTGCATACAGATCTGTCCTCCCAATTATCGTCGCTGCCGCCGGCGATGCCGGGCAGCAGCAAGGGTTATTATACCACAGTGGCCGCCGAGCGACAATCGCATTCTAACATAAGGCAAGGCCGGTTCCGGCGACAGGTTTTGACAGACTCGGCAACATCTTGACAGAAAACAAGAATTGTGGTAAGATGATGGTGATAAGTGATGTAAAAAAGAGTTAACAAGAGCGGACAAGCGCACAGTCGCGACAAACCCTTCCAAATCAGAGCACAGCAAACGTTCAATGAGCAGCGCGTCGTAACACATGGCACAACGACAAAGCAGGTGAAGGTGATCATGCCGACGACGAATCGCCAGGGTACCCCGCCGCGAACAGCGAGGCTCGTCGTGGCCTTGTTACCGACGGCCCTCTTGTTCTCCCTTCTGGTCTTCTTTCTCTGGCGCGCCTCCTCCTTGGATCGAGCTTCCAACCTCCCTCTACCCATCCTTGTGGCCTGTGCCCTGCTGGGCGTCGTTTGCACTGCCTGCACCGGCCGGCAAGCCCTTCGCCTGGCGGAGAGCAAGGGTGAGGGGCTCACGGAGCGGCGGCTGATGCAGCGCCAGCTCGTAGAAGCACTGCACGCCGCTCCTTCGCCCGAGCGAGCATACCACGGCTACCTGTTCCTCCACGCCGAGCTCGGCCACGACCCGGCCATGCAGACCATGCTACGCCTGGCCTTCTCGCGGGAGTGGATGCCCTACCTTCGCCAGCACCTGGCGCGCACCCTCCGCGCCGGGCAGTTTGTCGAGGCCATGGCCTTCCTGGACGAGATGGCCTGGGAATGGCAGGAGGGCGCCGGCCCTTCTTTCCTGCCCGCTGTCCGCACCCTCGTACACCATCTCGCCCGGCCGGTGCACCAGCCCTCGCCCGAGGTTCTCCGGCAGGTGCTCGACGGCTTTCGCAGCGCCGGCATCGAGTCGGCAGAGCCGGTCCTCGCCTGGCTGGCGCGAGTCCAGCCCGACCCCTCCGCCGTGGAAGGGGTGCTGTTCCGCGAAGGCGGGGCGGCGGGCCGCTACCTGCTGCACCTGTGGGCCGGCCGGCAGCCGGACCTCCGCCCCCGGGTGCGCGCGTGGGAGAGCGGGCCGTCGCTGCCGGCTCGCAAGAACGGGCGACACGCGGCCCTGTGGCCCCTGGAGCGGGGCGAATCGTTGGTGATGCAGCGCGGTGTGGAACGCCTGGGGCTGAACATCAACCCCTTTGGCCCCGAGAAGGCCGAGCAGGATCCCTTTTTGCCCGATCTCTTCTATCGGCTTTCGCCGGCCTGGGAAGAAGCGACGGCGCGCCAGCCGGCGGTCCTGGTCGTGCCGCCCGGCTGTGGCCGCAGTGCCATGATCTGGATGATGCGCTACGAGAGCTGCCTGGCGGGCTCGGACCTCGAAGGTGCGTTCGTGGTTCACGTCCCGGTCCGTGCCTGCCGCTCGTCGGCCGACCTCGTGGCCGCTCTGCGCCCCGCCCTGGTCGAGGCCTGGTGCTGCAGCCTGGCGCGGGACCCTTACGGGCTCCTGGGCCTCGACGAGGCCGACCGCCAGGAGGCCTCGGCCCTCTTGCTGGACGCCGCGGGCGGCCTGCCTGCCCTCGCCACACGGCTGGCAGCGGCTGGGCTGCCGGACAGGGATCCCGATGGCCGTTTCCTCCTGGACGCCCTGGAGGCCGTGGCCCTTACCGGCGAAGAACCGGCACCGTGGAGCAGCGAAGGCGACGGCCCGGCCAACCTGTCCGCCGTTGCCGCCCTGCTCCGCGACGCCTTTACCGTGCGAGACCTGCGCCGCTTCTGCCAGGAGCACCCCACTTTCCAGCCCGTCCTCCTGGAGTTTCCAGATGCGGGTCTGAACGACATGATTTATGTCTTGCTGGACTACTGCACGCGGCACGACCTGTGCGGCGAGCTCCTGGCCCAGTTGCGGCACCACAACCCGCGGCAATATGAGGGTCACCGGCCCGCCCTCGAAGGCGCCGCGCCCTTGCGGTTCCCGGACGCCCTTCCCCACTGGTTCTTGCTGCGGCCGTGGGGTAGCCGCCACACCTTTCTCCTGGTCGACCTGTGGGGCGAGGATGGAGGCGCGGAGAAGGTCGTGCTGGAGGCTTTTTTCGAGCGTTGGCTGCCATGCCTGGCGGCCAACAACCTGCTGCCCAAGCTGTTCGTGGCCCGCGAACCGGCCCGTTGTCCCCTGGCGCCCGTCTATGTGTCCTGGGACCGGGTTGCCCTGAGCGCGCTGCTCCGCTACCGCCTGGAACGGGCGGGACTGGTCCTCAACGGGCACCAGCGAGCCATGGATGGCTGGATTGAGGACGTGCCAGATGCAGGTGCGGTGCTGGTCCGAGCCGCCGACGGTTGTCCGGCGCGCCTCGTCCGCCTGGGCAATGCCCTGGTGCGACGCATGGCGCAAGCCTCGCCGCCAACGCGTGAGGAGTTCTGGCAGATGATCTCCGGGGCCGACATTCCAATGTGACTCGGCCGCGGCGCTGCCGGCACGTCGCTGTGCCCGGCAACAATCTTGAATGGCGGGAGCAAGGCTGACCCATGGCGATTCCGGCGAGCCTGGACGTTGACCTGTTCGTCCTCCCGAAGGGAGCGTACGAGTTTGTCCTCGCACGCTTCAAGCGTTGGGAGGAAGCTCACCCCGGGGAAGCAAGGAGAGAGCTATGGAGGGTCGGTCTCCACCGCCGCCCACTGGCGCCCGGCGACCAGGTCCTCAGCCTGGCCGGTGAGCGGGGCGCCGGCAAGACCTGGCTGCTGCAATACCTGGCCCAACACGATCGCCACCTGTCGCCGCGGGCCACTTACCTCGATCTCGAAGAACGGTTCGAATACGACGAGCCCGAGCGCTATCTCCAGGCAGTGCGCCGCAGGCTCGAGGAAAACGGCGATCCCAGGCGTGTCCTGTTGTTAGATGCCGTCCCGCCCCAGCTCGACGAACACCTGCGCGGCGTGGAGGACGAGGTCCTGAGGGTGTGCCTGGCGCAGCACTCCTCGCTGGTGATCATGGCCCTGGACCATCCGAGCCAGGTGTGCTGGCGCTCGCCCTCCCTGCGGGGCGGCGGCTATCATCAGATGGGCACCTTTCCGCCCCCCCTGACCCAGCGCCATTTCCAGCGGATGCAGCAGAGCGGCCTGCTGCGGCCGGGCTGCGAGGTAGGCGAGCTCCTCAAGGACACCACCGGCCTGCCCTTGCTCAACTACTTGCTGGCGACCCATCCCCGCATCGAAGCCTTCGAGCTGCTCCTGGAGCATTGGTTCTCGCGCATCCCCCTCGACGAGCGCGAGCGGGTGCGCCACTACCTGGTGGCGGTCTGCCTCCTGGAGGTTCTGGAGCACGGTTCCATTCAAAAGATGTTGGAAGTGTATTACCACTACATGCCCGATGCCGCCGGCTACCCGGCCCACGCCAGCGGCGTGCGCAACGTCCTGCAGAAGTATTGGTTGGCGCAGCCCATGCCCGGTTCTCCGGGCCGTATCACCCTGGTGAGCAGCGTGCGCCACGCTGTCGAGGAGCTGCTGAGAACCAGAGAACAATCGTTGCACCTCCTCCTCCTTGAAATGGCAAAAGTACTTTGTGGGAGCCGATCATGAATCTCACCGATCTAACCGCAGCACGGCGCATCCCCCTGATCGGGCGCCACGAGATCCTCCTGGAGATCGAGCGCCGGGTCAAGCGTGGCGGAACTCATTTGCTCTACTTCGAAGGCGAGGGAGGGATTGGCAAGACCGCACTTCTGGAGGCTGTGCTTCGCCAGGGCAAGGAGCGAGCCGAGTCGGGCTCCATCTTTGCCCGAAGCGTGGCGTGCCAGATCGTCGACCTGTACCACGTGGACACCCACACCCCCGAGGGCCTGATTCGACGCGTCATCCACGTGCTGGGCGATGAGGGGTTTGCGCAGACGATCCAGGTGCGGGAAGAGATCGATCGGGCCCGGGGCGTGGGCAACGTGGACCTGGCAGCCGAACGGGTCGGGCTTCTCCAGGAGACCTTTCTAGCCGAGTTCGAGGGCCTGGCCCACGAGGGCGTCCTCCTGGCCTTTGACACGCTGGAAGTGCTGGAGTACGAACACGCCGGGCTAGAGACGGAGCAGGGGCTGGAGGTTGCGCGCCTGAGCACCAGGGAATGGCTCTTTTCTACGTTCCTCTGCTCGCTGAAGAGCCACGTCGTGTTGCTCATGGCCGGACGCCCCGGCGACAGCGGCGCGCTCCTCGCCGAGGCCGCCAGGCAAAATCCCTTTCTCCAGTTCCGCCACGTGCAATTGGAAGCGCTGAATCTTGACGAGACGCGGGACTATCTGCAGACCATCGCCCGGGTAGAGGAGGAGCAGGGAGACGCCGACGCTGCCGCCCGGCTGTCGTCCTTTGCCGACGAGCGCGCCGAGATCGTCCACGTGCTGACCGCCGGCCGGCCCATCCTCCTGGCCCTGGTGTCGGATCTCGTCGCCCACGGCTGGCTCCTTCCCCCACCGTTTGGCCGCAGCGTCGAAGAGCTGCAGCAACAGGGCGCAGGGGCATGGTGGCCCGAGATCGAGTGGGCCCTCGTAGTGCGCATCCAGGAAAGCCCTACCCCCGTGGGCGACGTCATCCGTTCCCTGGCCTGGCTGCGCATGGGGGCCACCCCCGAGCTCCTTGCCCGGATCATGGGGCTCACGACCCCCGACGGCAAGTGGGACTATGATGCCGTAGAAGAGACGCTGGACCAGGTGACGAGCCTGACCCTGGTCAAGGTGCGGCCAGACGAGGGCCGGGTCTTTCTCCACGACGAGATGTACACCCTCCTGGAGCGATACGTGCTGTCGCAGGCGAGCCACGAGGAGCGGGAACGGGTGTACGAAGCTATCCTGGACTATTACCAGGACCAGGCCGAAGATCTGCGGCAGCAGATCGAGAAGGTGACTGGCCTGGCGCCGGGCTATTACGCACGGCTGCGCCGCACCTACGTAGAAGAGCTGCACTACCGGCTGCGCTACCGGCCCTCCCTGGGCTTTGCCTACTACTTCTGGCGCGCCGAAGAGGCTCTCAGCGGCCTGGACACCGAGCTGGACCTGATGCTCCGCGCCGAGCTGCTGCGCACCATCAAGCTCCTACAAGATACCGGCACCCTGGGCGAGCTGAGCCGCGAGGAACTGGAGGTGGACGCCGCCGTGCGTTGGGGCATCCGCAGCCTTTTCTTCCTGAACGATCCCCAGGGAGCGCTGGCGCTCTTTGAGCGGGTCCGCGAGCGCTGGGCCAGGAGCGCCGAGGAGCTGGGGCTGGCCTGGGTGCACCTCAAGCTCTATCGCGCCGTGGCCAGGATCCTGCGCGGCGAAGAGCAGGACTGGCGGGAGGCACGCGACCTGTTGCTGGAAGTGGAGCGCGAGTGCGACCAGGCCCTGGCCGGCCCGCCCGACGCCGCCGGGACCAGGGGGTTCCTCGCCTGGCTCCGGTCGCCGAGAGCACCCGTCGAGGCCGAGGCACGCGAAGGCCAGCGCTGGCGGGCCAGGATCCTGAAGGCCCTGGCCCTCAATTACCAGGGCTACCTCGACCGCCAGCAGGGACAGTACAAGGAGGCCGTGCGCCACTACCAGGCCTCGGCCATGCTGCAGCGCCGCCTTGGGATGGCCGGCCTGGCGGCCGTTCTCATCAACCTGTCCTACGCCATGGCCCTCATCGGCGAGTGCCACCACGCCCGCCTGCTCGCCGAAGAGGCCGAGCGCTGCGCTCGGCGCCACGGGCAGGACTATACACTGGCCGTGGCCCTCAACGTTCGCGCCCTGGTGGAGGAGTACGACGGCCACCACACGGCCGCGCTGCGCTTTACCGACAATGCCCTGACCATCGTTCGCGGCCTGCGCGCCCCCCGCGTGCGCGGCCTGATCTATCTCACCAGGGTGCGCGCCTGCCGGCACCTCATCGAGCCCGGAGCCGTCTACGACACGGGAGAGGAGCTCTTTGTCGAGCAGGCACTGAAAGAGGCCAACCAGGCGGTAAACCTGCTGAAGAACAACCCGCCGGACAGGGTGACGGCCCTCATCGAGCGGGGCTGCCTGCACCGCGAGATTGCCCGCCGCCACTACGACGCGGGAGACCACGTGGCCGCCCTCCAGGCGGCCCGCAGCGCCGAGCGAAACCTGGAGCGGACCGTGACCCTGGCCGGCGCCATGGACCTCTCCGACCAGCAGGCCCTGGCCTGGACCAGCCTGGCCTGGCTGTGGTACTATGCCGGGCACAACGATGAGGCCGATAATGCCCTCCAGGAGGCGGCCAGGTGCGTGCCGCCCGAATACTGCTTTCCGGCGTTGGCCCAGGCTCCCTGCCAGCACCGGCAGGAGGCGCGCCTGCCCTTCTGGACCACCCTGGGCGAGGGCGAGATGCTGAGGGCCAACATCGCCCTCGACGAATCGTTGCACAGCGACGACGAGGAGGCGAAAAGCGACAGGCTGAAAGAAGCGGTCAAGCACATCACCCTGGGCCTATCCTATTACGCCCAGGTTGCCAACCAATACTACGAGCTGACCCGGGCCGAGGAAAGGCTGCACAAGCGCATGGTCCAGGACCGGCCGAACATCGGCCTCTTGCACCGCTTCGCGCGCCAGGTGGCCACGGAGCAGGGGATTGAGCAGCCAACCCGCTTTCAGGAGTTCCTGGACCGCATGTTCGGGCCGGCTGATCTGTGGACGCCGTGAGTCAGCGCCCGGTGCGAGATCGAACAGGGAGCCCGCAATGCCCCGCGGCAGACGGTGTACTCCCCGGGGGGAAGAAGCTTACTCCCCCGCGTCCACCTCACAGGGGATGGACGCACGGTGCCTGGATGCTAGAATACATTGGGATTGGATGCGCAATGTGTAGAGCCGAGGGAACCATCCGAATCGATGGCTCCGGCACATCCGGGCCGATGACGCACCGGGTGGCCAATTGAGGATGAATATGCAAGACGAATCGCTGCCCAAGGTCCATAGCGCGACCAAGCACATGGCCCACCTGGCCCACTGTGACTGCGCCTGCGTCCTGGAGCCACCTCTTGGGCCCGTGGCGCCTTCCCTTTCGGGCCCCTGGACTACCGACACCAGAACGGTGTCGGTCGACCTGAAGCAGGAATGGCGAGCCTATTTCAATCCGCGGGGGCCCGTGGGTGTGGCCGTACTGAACCGTGCCGCCCAGCGCCTGCTCTCTCAATTCGAGCCCTCCGTCGTGCCCGATCGCCTTGCCGGCCAGCTGCCCGATATCCCCGAGCCGGCGCTGCAGCAGGTTGTCACCGACCTGGCTGCCATCGGACTGATACAGCCCCTGGAAGGTCAAGCGCCAGCACCGTGTTCGTCGACGACTCTGTCGGCCTGGCTGCACGTGACCGAGGCCTGCAACCTGGCCTGCCCCTACTGCTACGTGTCCAAGAGCCCGCGGGCCATGAGCTTTGACCTCGCCCGGCACGCCGCCACGCGCCTGGTCAAGATGGCACAGCGCTACGGCTACCGGAAGCTGCGCCTGAAATACGCCGGCGGCGAGCCGACCCTGCACTTTGGCCTCGTGCGCGAGGTGCACGGCCAGGCGTCGTACCAGGCCGAGCAGGCGGACATCGAGCTGGAAGAGGTGCTGCTGACCAACGGCGCCAGCGTGGCCGACGAGGTCCTGGACACCATCGCCGCCGCGGACATGCGCCTCATGGTCTCCCTGGACGGCGGGCCTGCGGCTCACGACCGCCTGCGGATGAGGCGCGAAGGCGATGGCACGTTTGGAGCCGTGGTGAGCACCATCGATCGCGCCCTGGCCCGCGGCCTGGTGCCAGACATATCCATCACCATCACGAGCCTGAACCTGGACGGCGTGGCCGGCGCCGCCCGCGTGGCGCTGGAGCGCAACCTGCCCTTTAACCTGAATTTCTACCGGGAGTGCACGCCGGCCGGGAAACAGGGGCGGCGAGAAGTGGAAACCCTCGCCCCGCCCCCCGGGCGGCTGGTGGCCGTCATCCTCGACCTCTTTGACCTGGTCCGCCAGTTCCCGGCCTATCCCCACCCCTTGAGCGGCATTCTGGACCGGGCACGCCTGGACCTGCCCCACGACGGGGCATGCTCCGCCGGTAGCGACTACCTGGTCGTCGGCGTGCGGGGTGCCATCGCCGGCTGCCAGATGCTCCTGGGCAGCCCCTGGGCAAACCTCTCCGACGAGGACCCCCTGGACGCCGTCCGGAAGCAGGGCCGGCTCATCTTTCAGCAGCCCGGCGAGGGGTCGGACTGCGCCCGATGCACCTGGCGCCGCGCCTGCGGCGGGGGCTGCCCCCTGCTGCGCGGCAGCGACCTGCACGACCGATACTGCGCGGTCTATCGCGCGCTCTTTCCCGAGCTGCTACGCCTGGAAGGCGAGCGGCTCCTGGCCATGGAACCCGCCCCCCTACCCTGACCCGCCCCCCTGTCGCCACAATCCAGCGGACCTTGCGGCCGCTCGCGCCGCGGCCCGCTGGATTGCGCCGCGCTAGGCCCGCACGGCCTCTGTCTGCACCTCGCGGCACCTGCTGGCGCGCCAGCGGCGGCCCAGCCACCTGGTGGCCGACAGGCCGGCGATCAGCGTGGCGGCAATGATGACGCCCTCGATGCCACCCGTCAGCGTGACCACGGGCAGGTGGAGGCCCACAAAGCGGCGCTCGGGCGTGAAATAGCGGGCCACCACGCCGGCCAGGTCCTCGGCCTCCACGGCGTCGAGGGCGGCCCGGTAATCGGGCACGGGATCGTCGGGGCCCAGGGCCGACGACCACTCGGCCAGCCACTTGGCCCGCGCCACGTTGTCTTCCATCGACAGGAGCCAGCGGCCCTTCAACGCCCTCTGAGCCACCGCCACCGTCCCCGCGCCGATCTCTCCCCGGCTGACGCGCTCCAGGTAGGTGTCGGCCTCCTTGCGAATGATCTCCTCATTGCCCGCCTTGGACGTCGTGGTGATGGCGAAATAGCCCGTGTCGTCAAATACGACGTTGGAAGCCGACAGCCCATACACCAGCCCCCGCTGGTAGCGAATCTCCCGCGTCAGGGCTCCCTCCACCAGGCTGGCCAGGATATCGAGGGCCGCCCGATCGGGATGGAAACGTCCCACGGTCCGCGCGCCGGCCACGAAACGAACCTGGTCGGTGGCCATGGGGCCGCGGACGACGACGTTGTGCGGGCCGAAGGCGGGCAGGGGCGGCGTCGCCGGCGGCTCGGGGCGTCCCCGGGGCTCCAGGTCTCCAAAGCGCGACACGGCCAGGGCCGCGGCGTCCTCCGGCCGCACGGCCCCCACCAGGATCAGGGTCGCGTTGTCGGGCGTGTAGTAGCGCTCGTAAAAACTCAGCAGGGCATCCAGATCCAGACGCTCCAGCGACTCGTCCTCCCCCGTCGTCCGCACGTCCAGGCTGGATTCGGGAAAGAGGGCCCGCTGCACAGCACGGTCCAACTCGTAGCCAAAGCCCAGGGATTCGAGGGCGTTCATTAGCCAGCCGTAGCGTCCCCATCGCTCCTGGAAGATCACCTGCCGCTCTTTTTCGAGCTTTGCGGGAAGAAACGCCGGGTGAAAGACAACCTGGGCCAGCCAGTCGAGGGCCAGGTCCTCGTCGCCGGCGGCCACGTGGGCGAAATAGGTGGTGCGCTCCTTATCGGTCCAACCGTTGTAGCGCCCGCCGTTGCGGGTGAGAACCTGCTTGAGCTGCTCCTCGGTCCAGCGATCGGTGCCGGTAAACACCATGTGCTCCACAAAATGGGCGACGCCGTTGTTCGTGCTGTCCTCGTAGCGCGAGCCGGCGTGGATCACCAGCAGGGCAGCCACCGATTGGCTTTCGGGACGGGGCTGTGCCCAGACGGCCAGGCCATTGGGCAGGGAATAGCGGTAGAGGGGAAAGGGCTCCTCCTGCACCTCGGGCGGCGGCACGGCCGCCGCGGGGCGCGCCGAGGCATGCACCGGGCCCGCCAGCGCCAGCAAGGCCAGGCAAGAGAACAACACCGTCGTAGACCTCATATTCACCTCGCATCATCGCGGTCTGCCTCGGGCACAGGTGGGTGGGGGTGTCGAACGGGCCAGACGTCGAGATCGAACGACGGTTGTCAAATGCCCAACAGATGCAACTCGCAGGCGAGCGGGGGGTATTATAGCGGCTTTTGAGCAGAAGTCAAATCCAGACGAGAACAGATCGCGCCCCGCCGTGCCGCCACACGGCCCCCCGAGGTTGCCTTTCCCCACCTGTGCGGTATATAATCCAGCCCATGGTCAAGCGGGAATTCAGGCCGGAAAGAGAATACGCCTACAACCGCTCGGGCACGGGCCGCTGGATCCTGTCCCACGCTCTGCGCTACCCGCAGTTTCCCCTGGCCATGCTCGTGGCTGCCATCCTCAACAATGTCTTTTACAGCTCGGTGCAGGTGGGCATCGGCCAGGCCTTTGACGTCATCACCACGCCCGGTTGGATGACCGGCGCCCTGCTGGCCGTCGCCCTGACCATCGGCGGCTGGGCCGTGGGACAGGGGATCACGGGCCTCGTCCGCAACTATGCCGCCGAGTTCCTGGCCCAGCGCATCGAGCGAGACGCCCGCGACGAGCTGTATGCCAGCCTGCTGGGCAAGAGCCAGACCTTTCACGGCCGGCAGCGCATCGGCGACATCATGGCCCGGGCCACCAACGACGTGCGCATGCTCAACCTCATGTTCAGCCCGGGCGTCATGCTCATCACCGATTCGGCCATGGGCACCGTCGTGCCACTTTTCCTCATCGCCGGCCTGGACCCCCGGCTGCTGCTGGTGCCGTCCCTCTTTATCGTTGCCCTGGTCGTGACGCTCATCGACTATAACCGGCGACTGAACCCGGTGAGCACGGCCATGCGGGAGCAGTTTGGCACCATGAACGCCGGCCTGGCCGAGGCCATTGCCGGCATCGAGGTCGTCAAGGCCAACGTCCAGGAGCGCCAGGAATGGAACCGCTTCGTGACCAATGCCCGCCTCTACCGCGACCACTTTGTGCGCCAGGGCATGATCCAGGCCCGCTACCTGCCCATGCTCGCCTTCAGCCTGGCCTGGGCGGGGGCCCTGCTCCACGGCCTGCTCCTGTGGCAGCGGGGCGGCATTACCCTGGGCCAGGTCATCTCGTTCATGGGCCTCATGAATGCCCTGCGGTTCCCCACCTTTATCTCCATCTTTACCTTTAACCTGGTGCAACTGGGCCTGGCCAGCAGCGGACGCATCCTGGAGATGATCCAGACCGAGACCGAGCTGGACGAGAACCCGGAGGGAGCCAGTCCCGAGATGCGAGGCGAGGTGCGCTTCGAGAACGTCAGCTTTTCCTACGACGGCAACCCGGTGCTCCACGAGGTCAGCTTTAGCGCGCTGCCGGGCGAGACGGTGGCCATCGTCGGGCAGACCGGCTCGGGCAAGACGACCCTCACCCGCCTCATCAACCGCATCTTTGACGCCGACAGCGGGCGGGTCCTGGTCGACGGCGTGGACGTGCGCGACTGGAACCTGGAGGCCCTCCGCTCCCAGGTCTCGACCATCGAGCAGGACGTCTTTCTCTTTTCGCGGACCCTGGCCGAGAACATTGCCTTCGGCAACGCCGGCGCCACCCCGGACCAGATCCAGCAGGCAGCGCGCGAGGCCCAGGCCCACGAGTTCGTGGAGAGCTTTGCCAGCGGGTACAACACCGAGGTGGGCGAGCGGGGCGTAACCCTGTCGGGCGGGCAGCGGCAGCGCATCGCCATCGCCCGCGCCTTTCTGACCGACCCGCGCATCCTCATCCTCGACGACAGCACGAGCGCCATCGACAGCGCCACCGAGGATCAGATCCAGCGGGCCATGCGGCGCATCAGCCGGCAGCGTACTACCTTTCTCATCACCCACCGCTTGAGCCAGATCCGGTGGGCCGACCGCATCCTGGTGCTCCGCCAGGGGCGGCTGGTAGACCAGGGCAGTCACGAGGAGCTGCTGGCGCGCAGCCCCGACTACTGCCGCATTTTTTCCAGGTGTGAGTGATGGGTTTCGTACTGGACGGGCTCGACACCGAGGACTATGACCGGAGCTACAGCGACCGTGAGCTGCTGGCCCGCATCGTCAGCTATTTCCGGCCCTACGGCCGGCAGATCGTCGTCATCGGCGCGGCCATCGCCCTGAACTCCCTGGCCGGCACCGGCGGGCCCATCCTCATCTCCTACGGCGTCGACCTGGTGGCCCGCGACCCCTCAACGCCGACGCTCCTCCTCCTGGCCGGCGGCGTCCTACTCCTGGGCGGGCTGGCCTGGCTCTTTAACTTTGTCCAACAGGCCCTCTCGGCCCGGGTGGTGGGCGACGTCGTGCTCCGCGTCCGCGAGGACGTGTTCGAAGCCGTCATCCGCAACGACCTGTCCTTCTACGACGAGCACCCCTCGGGCAAGATCGTCAGCCGCGTGACGTCGGACACCCAGGACTTTTCCGAGGTGGTGACCCTCACCACCAGCCTGCTGAGCCAGGTGCTGCTGGTTATCATTCTCTCTGCCTGGCTGTTTGCCATCAACCCCTGGCTCACGCTGCTCCTGCTGGGGATGACGCCCCTGGCCGTGGTCGTGGCCCTCAGCTTTCGCCGCCTGGCCCGTCGCGTGACCCAGCACGCCCGGCGGGTGACGGCCAAGATCAATGCCCAGATCCAGGAGTCGGTCAGCGGCATCATTGTCGCCAAGAGCTTCCGCCAGGAGCAGGCGGTGTATGCCACCTTCCTGGCCAACAACGATCAGGGCTACCGGGTGGGGCTGCGCCGCGGACTGACGCTCAACAGCATCTTTCCCGCCCTGGGCGCCGCGTCCGGCCTGGGGGTCGCGGCGCTGGTATACGCCGGCGGGCAGGCCACCCGCAGCGCGGGGCTGAGCCCCGGCGACTGGTACCTCTTTATGCAGGCCGTCGGCTTTTACTGGTGGCCGCTCATCAACATCGCCTCGTTCTGGAGCCAGTTCCAGGACGGCCTGTCGGCCGCCGAGCGCGCCTTTGCCCTCATCGACGCCCGGCCCAAGGTGGTGCAGGAGGGGTCGGAGCCCGTGGGCCGCCTGCGAGGCCACATCGAGTTTCGCAACCTGCGCTTTGCCTACACCGCCACCGAGGAGGTGCTGCCCGACTTTTGCCTGGACATCCGGCCCGGCGAGACCGTGGCCCTGGTGGGCCACACCGGTGCCGGCAAGAGCAGCGTGGCGCGGCTCATCGGCCGTTTCTACGAGTTCCAGGGCGGGGAGCTGCGCATCGACGGCCACGACATCCGCCGCCTGGACCTCGACGCCTACCGCCGCCAGGTGGGGGTCGTACCCCAGGAGCCGTTCCTCTTTTCGGGCACCGTCCGCGACAACATCCGCTACGGCGACCCCGACGCCTCCGACGAGCAGGTGTGGGCCGTGGCCCAGCGCATCAGCAGCGGCGAGTGGCTGGGCGCCCTGCCCCACGGCCTGGACACCGACGTGGGCGAGCGAGGCGCCAACCTGTCCATGGGCCAGCGGCAGCTCGTGGCCCTGGCCCGGGTGATGCTCAAGGACCCGGCCGTCCTCATCCTCGACGAGGCCACGGCCAGCGTCGACCCCTTCACCGAGACCCAGATCCAGGAGGGCCTGGAGGCTCTCATGCGCGACCGGACGGCCATCATCATCGCCCACCGGCTGTCCACGGTGCGCAACGCCGACCGCATCCTGGTCATGGACCGGGGCCGCATCGTGGAGGAGGGCAGCCACGACGAGCTGCTGGCCCGGGGCGGCCACTACGCCGACCTGTACAACACCTACTTCCGCCACCAGTCCATGGAGTACGTCGAGCGCTTTGTGGAGGTGGTGGGAGAGTCGAGTTGAAGCTCGGCTAGACCGACCAGATAGTCCCCCTCAGCCGGTGCCGCCAAACGATTCCCGGTAGTCCTCGATGGCCGCCGCCACCACCTGGCGGGCGTGATCTGCGTGGTAAACACCCTGGATGGCAACCTGGGGCGGCCGGCCCTCCACCAGCTTGTAGGTGGCGAAATAGTGCTCCAGGCGCTCCACCAGGCGCGGCGGCAGGTCGACCAGGTCGCGGGCCGTGCCCCAGAAGTTGTCGTTCTCCAGCACAGCAATGACCTTGTCGTCGGCCTTGCCGCCGTCCAGCGTCTGGATGCCGCCCAGCACCCGGACGGTGAGGACGATCTCGGCACGGTCGATGGGCCGCTCGCTGACGATGCAGATGTCCAGGGGGTCCCCGTCGCCGCCGGCCGCGCCGGGGCACAGGGCGCCCACCCGGGCGCCGCAGTAGGTCTGGGGTACAAAGCCGTAGAGCGTCGGCGGCTGCGACGATGTGCGCTGCGGCCGGTCGACCCGCATGTAGCCCGTGGACTTGTCCACCTCGTACTTGATGAAATCGTACGGGGTGATCTCCACGTAGGCGTGCACCAGCAAGGGGGGCTGGGGGCCCACCCCCAGCCCGTGCCAGGGATGGGGTCGCCAGCGGGAATAGGTCGCCTCACTCACTGTCCCTCCTTTGCCCGGCCGCAGCCCCCACCGGGCCGCCCGCCAGGCCGCCCCCGTATCGTAGCAGCAATTGCGCCGGACGTCAAGCGCCGGGCGGTCCTGCTTCTCACGTGCATTGCACCAACGGCAGGTGCAATGCACGTGAAAACCGCTACCTTGCCAGACCAGGTGCCTTGCACCTTGAAGGTGCAAGGCACCTCTTGCTAGCTTTTGCAAGCCGGTCACGTACTCGTCAACGATGCGCCACGCATGTTGTGGATCCCTGAGCGCCTTAGACAAACGGAACTCGCTGCCCGCGATCAGGGCGCCAAACACTCCAAAGACTTGCTTGACAGCCCTGCCAGACCTGCTATAATACCCGCAGGAGCAGTCCCGCGGGGCACCGCCAGCGACCGCTCGCCGCCCGCCAGCAGGTGCCCATCCCAGGCGAGCGCCCGGCAGCAGCAACCGGCCGAAAGGAGCGTGATCATCATGGCCACCCTGGAAGTCAAGGCGTCGCCGGGCCCGGGCGCCGGGGCCAGCGAGCGCCTCCGCTACCTGCAGCAGATCCCCGTCTTTGGCCTGCGCCAGATGGTCAACGACCACTTTCGCGGCGACGAGGGCGAGGCGCGCCTGGCCGCCAGGTTCCGCGCGGCCCTGGCCCGCAAGCCGCGCCGCCCCCGCCAGGCCGTCATGCGCCTCACCCGCCAGGAGCTGGCCCGCCTCATCGACGCCTGCTCCGAGATCGACGACGCCGTGATCGCCACCTACTTTGAGGAGTACCGCTACGGCAGCCATCCCTCTTTCTACATCTACCTCGTGAGCCCCGGCCGGCTGGCCGAGGGCTGGATGGAGGGGTTCGACGAGCGGCTGGCCCAGGCCCTCGTCGACGACAACGCTCGCTTTGCCGGCGACGTCAGCCAGGGCCTCTCGCCCCTGCGCGACATTCTCCTCAACGACTTTGGCCCGCTGCCCGGCGCCGCGGGGCTGTACGAGGGCACCTATCGCTTCCTCAGCCGGCTGGACTATATCGACGCCGAGGAGAACGCCGTTTCGACCTACGAGACCCTCTACGGCTTTTTCTGGATCAGCGCCGCCGACGGTTATGTCACCATCCACGCCCGCAAGCCCGAGGTGCTCAAGAGCCTGCGGTCGGCCATCGAAGAGGCGGCCGGCGTCCTGCTCACGCCCCTGGTCATCTCCAAGCAGTTCAAGAACGCCCTCGGCTTCTTGAACCCCATGCACTTTCGCAGCGGCAAGCTCTACGAGCCCAACCCCGCCTCCGACCGCTTTCGCTGGCTGACCATCGCCGACGGCAAGGCCTACGAGAAGGGCTACGGCCAGTTCGAGGAGGCGTATCCCGAGCTGCGCAGCACCAGCTATCGCATCTCGGTGGCGGGCAAGGATACGACCGTGCGCCTGACCTGCGCCCAGGGCGCCCTCACCCTCTCCGGCCGGCTCCAGGCCAGCCAGTTCCGGGCGTGGGCCATGGAGAGCCTGGGCGAGGTGATCCGCGTGCTCCGCGATCTCCAGGACGAGCCGGCGGCCTACGTCCAGACCATGGGGCTGCGGCGTGTCCGGGCCCTGGCGCCCTACGCCGGCGCGCTGCAGAAGGACATCGTGCTGGAGCTGTTGAGCCAGGTGTTGACCCTCAAGCAGGAGGGCCGGCAGACCGGCACCCTGCAGAGGCCGGCCCTCGACCTGGCCGTGGCCCTGCGGGGCGACCTGGCGGCCCAGATCGTCTGCGCCTGCGGAGAGCCCGAATGCGGCGAGGAGGGCCCCCTGGCCTGCCCCGTCTGTGGCGAGAGCCTTTTCGCGGTCTCCCAGCGGGACGGAGCGGTGCAGCTAAACTGCCTCAAGGGGCCTCGGCACTGGCAGGCCGGCCTGCCGGCGGGTGTCACCCTGGACTGCGGCCACGAGGCGACCCTTGCCGCCGATGACCTGCGCGACGGCCTGGAGCTGTTGCCCGGCCCCCGCCTGCTGGGCGTCATGGCCGAGCTGGTGCGCGACCACCTGGGCGGCTACGAGTTCGACCCCACGCGCGAGGGCTTTTACGTCCGCGGCTCCACCCTGCACTACTATGCCGACGTCGGCACCTTCCTCGCCGTCCTGCCCGGGGACGGCAAGAATGTGTACATCAGCAACGTCGTGCAGCAGGTCGCGGCCAATTTCGGGCAGATAACGGGTGTGAAAGTGACGCCTTGAACCGCTGAGCCGTCGGCCCGCCGAGGCTTGAGGGCCGCCGGCGATTGCGCCCTACTCCAGGCGCGCCAGGGTCAGCGCCGTGTCGGCCAGGACGACCTCGGTGCCGGCCAGGCCCACCGAGCAAAAGAGGGTCAGGTCGTCAGGCGAGGTGCGGCCAGCCTCCCGGCCCGCCACGATGTCGCCCAGCTCCACCATCCGCTCCCGGTCGGGCGTGCCCGCCAGGAAAAAGGGGCGAGGATAGGCGTCCACCTGCTCCAGCGAGTCGGTGGCCACCACGGCACTCCGCGCGGCCACCTCCGGCGAGACTTCGTGCATGTCGCGGTACTTGGGCCCGATGGTGTTGACGTGGGTGCCGGGCCGCAGCCAGCCGGCCTCGAACACGGGGGTGGGGCTGGTGGTGGCCGTGATGAGGACGTGGGCGCGCCGCACCACGTCCTCGGCCGACGCTCCGGCGATGACGGGCACGCCCAGGACGGTGCTCATCTCCGCGGCAAAGGCGCCGGGGTGGCCTGCCGTCGGGCTGTAGACCCGCACCTCCTCGAAGGAGCGCACGGCCAGGGCGGCCCGCACCTGCCGGCGCGCCTGGAAGCCGCTGCCCAACACCCCCAGGATGCGGGCGTCGGGCCGGGCCATGTGCTTGATGGCCACGGCATTGATGGCCGCCGTACGCAGCGCCCCCAGGAGGATGCCGGCCACCAGCCCGCGAAAGCCGCCCGTGTCGCTATCGTACACCGCCACCAGTTGCGTCCGGTCGGGCGAGGCGCTGGCAAAGGTGTCGTAGACGCGAAAGCCCACGGCCCGTGCCCGCTCCGTCTCGGCGCCCGCGGTGAATACCAGCCCGCCCCGGGGCGTGTCCACCGCGAAACGAGGCGGCGCGATGAGCGAGCCGGCGGCGTGCGCCTCCAGGGCCTGCTCCATGGTGCTCACGATCTTTTCCTGGGTCAACAGCCGCGTCAGGTCCAGGTCGGTTAAAATCTGCATAGTCCCTCCCGGACCCATTATACCCCGGCGACGGGCCGCCAGGGGTTGAGGCTGGTTGGAAAAAGGGTGGGATTCGGTTGGAGCGGGTGAGCCAGGGACGGATTCGGAACCGAACGTGGACAGCTCGGTCCATCGGTTTCGGATCCGTCCTTGCTCTACCCTACCTTGCAGCAGGCCACCAGGTGATCCGGCGCCACCTCGACCAGCCGGGGGTTGCCGGCCAGGCACTCGGCGTCTTTGCGCGGCTCGGGACAGCGGTCATAGTAGGCGCAGCCGGTGGGCAGCTCGCGGCCGTTGCCCGGCGGCTGGGCCTCCACCTCTTCCCACTTCTTGTCCAGGCGCGGGACCGAGGCCATGAGCATCCGGGTGTAGGGGTGCAGCGGCTCGTCGTAGATGCGCCCGGTAACGCCCATCTCGGCCACGCAGCCGCGGTACAGGATCACCGCCCTCTCGCTGATATAATAGCCGAGCGACAGGTCGTGGGTGATGAACAGCACCGACAGGCCACTGGCCTTGAGGTCGGCCAGGAGGTTGAGGACGTCGATGCGCGTCGAGGCGTCGAGCATGCTGATGATCTCGTCGGCCACCAGGAACTGCACGTCGAGCAGCAGGGCGCGGGCAATCAGCAGCCGCTGGAGCTGCCCGCCGCTGAGCTGGTGGGGGAACTTGTTCAGGCAGTGCTCGGGGTTCAGGCCCACCGAGCGCAGCGCGCTCTCCACGCGGCCCGTCCACTCGGAGGCGGCCACGCCCGGAAAGAACTCCTCGCGGACCATGCGAAAGATCCGGTCTGCCTTGAAGATGGGGTTGTACGAGCTGAACGGATCCTGGAACACGCCCTGCACCCGGCGATAGTATTCCTTCAGGGCCGGCCCCTTGAGGGTGGCAATATCGACGCCGTCAAAGAGGATGGAGCCCCTGGTGGTCGAGATGAGGCGCAGGATCATCTTGCCGATGGTGCTCTTGCCGCTGCCGCTCTCGCCGATGAGCGACAGGATCTCCCGGTCGCGGACGTCAAAGCTGACGTCGCGCACGGCGTGCAACTCCTGGCTGCCAAAGGTGCCGACCTTGTAGACCTTGGAGATGTTGTCCAGTGTCAGCATGGCTCAAACCTCCTTCCAGCAAGCGACCGAGTGGCCGAGCTCGACGGGGAGAAAGGGTGGCACCTCGTGACATTTCTCAAAGGCCACGGGACAGCGGTCCCGGAACCGGCAGCCCTCGGGGGGATTCAAGAGGAGCGGCGGGTTGCCGGGGATGCCCGCCAGCCGTTGCTCGGCAAACTTGACGCCTACCTTGGGCAACGACGAGATGAGCAGCCGGGTGTACGGGTGCCGCGGCGAGTTGATAATGGTCTTGGTCGAGGCCTTTTCCACCAACTGCCCGGCATACATGACCAGGATGCTGTCGGCGATCTGGTACAGGATCGAGATGTCGTGGGTGATGACGATGATGGACTTCACAAACTCCCAGTCGCGGAAGCCGACGAGCATCTCGGCCACGGCCTTCTGGCTGGACACGTCCAGGGCCGAGGTGATCTCGTCGGCCAGGAGCATGGAGGGGTTCAGCAGTGTGGACAGGACCATCACCATCCTCTGCTTCATCCCGCCCGACAGCTCGATGGGATACAGGTCCAACACCTCGTGCGACAGATTGACGAGGTCCAGCCGCCGGTGCAGCTCGGGCAGCATTTCCTGGTAGCTCACCTGCCGGGTGCGCATCAGGTCGGCCGTCATCTTGCCGATCTTGCGCGTCGGGTTCATGGCGTTCATGGCGTACTGCGGGACGATAGAGATGCGGTCGAAGCGAAAGCTGTCCATCTCCTCCATGTCGGCGATGGGCAGCTCCTCGCCGTCGAGGAGCACGCGCCCGCCGACGTGCTTCATGGGTGGCTTGAGGATGATCAGGCTGTTGGCCAGCGTAGACTTGCCGCAGCCCGATTCGCCGGCCAGGCCCATGATCTCGCCGTCGGCCACGCTGAACGTCGCGTCCTCCAGCGCCCGGGCGTCGCCGTGCAGCGTCTGATAGTAGACGGTCAGGTTCTCGGCTTGCAAGCTCACGATCTCACATCTCCCTCAGCTTGGGGTTAAAGACTTCGTCCAGTCCGACGTTCATGACGTACAGGGCGCCGACGATGGCCGTGATGGCCGCTCCGGGCGGCACGAACCACCACCACTGCCCCAGGAGCAGCGCGCCCCACATGACGGCGTTGTTCATCATCAGGCCCAGCGACATCCCCTCCGTGGGACCCAGCCCGATAAAGTCGAGGGTGGCGGCGTTCAGGATGGCGCCGCCGAACTCGAGGATAAAGACCAGCAACAGGTAGGACATCATGTTGGGCGCGATCTCGTTGAGAATGATCTTGCCCGCCTTCACGCCGCTCAGCCGCGCCAGGTCGACGAAATCGCGGTTGACCAGCGAAAAGGTCTGCGCCCGGACGGCCCTGGCCGCCCAGGGCCAGGCCGTAAAGCCGATAAAGACGGCCTCGACCAGGATGCCGCGCACCTCCAGGTAGGCGGCAATGATCAGCAGCACCGCCAGGGTGGGGATAACCAGGACGATGTTGGTCAGCATGTTCAGGACCTCGTCCACGACGCCGCCCCGGTAGCCGGCGGCGAACCCGACCACCACGCCCAGGAGCGTGCCCAACCCGCCGCCGATGAGCCCCACCAGGAACGTGGCCTTCAGGCCGTGGACGAACTGGGTAAAGACGTCCTGCCCGAAGGTCGTGGTCCCGAACCAGAAGTCGCGCGACGGCGGCTCGCCAAAGGGACCCACGTAGGCCAGCGGCTTGTGCTCGGTGAGCAGCGGGCCGACGAGGGCCAGCACCAGGAAAAAGAGAATGACACCGACGCTCAGGCGCAGCTTCTTGTTCCGCAGGGCAAAGAAGAGCAGCTCGTTCCTTTTCTTGATGGCAATCATGCTGTCTCTCCTTGCATCCCAATCCGCGTCCTGGGATCCACCAGCACATAGGCCACGTCGATGGCAAAGTTGGCCAGCAGGACGCCGAGGATGATGAACAGGAAGCAGCCCTGCAGCAAGAAATAATCCTGGTTCTGGATAGCGGCCAGAATCAGATAGCCGATGCCCGGATAGGAGAACACCACCTCGGTGACCAGGGCGCCGGCGACGATGACGCCCAGTTGCAGCGCCAGCCCCGTGAGCTGCGGGAGCATGGCGTTGCGAAAGGCGTACTTGCGCACCAGCCTGCGCGGAGCCCCCAGGGCTTCGAGGTAGTGAGAATAGTCTGCTTCAAGCTCGTAGATGATCAGGTTTCGCATGCCGATGGCCCAGCCACCGAACCCCACCAGGAACAGCGACGCGAAGGGCAAGAACCAGTGGCTGAGCAGGCTGCGCACAAAGGTCCAGGAAAGGTGGGGCCGCAGGTCAAAACCGTAGGCCCCGGCGATGGGAAAGACCCCCAGGACGATGCCGAAAAACCAGGCCAGGAGGATGCCCAGCCACATGTAGGGCGTGGCGTTCAGGATGTAGCCGAGGGGCGACACGGTGTTGTCCAGCCACTTGGAGCGGGCGGCAAAGGCGCCAAAGCTGTTGCCCGCCCACCAGCTCAGCAGGATGGACGGCAACAACAGGGCGATGTCGTAGGGGACGGCCCGGAGGATGATGTCCTTGACCGGCTGCGGGAAGAGATAAACACTCGTCCCCAGGTCGCCGTGAAACAGCGCGATCCAGAAGTTGATATACTGCTGATGGACAGGCACGTCCATGCCAAAGGCCCGGGTAAAGTAGCCATACATGACCTGTGCAGCCTCGGCATTGAGCCCTGCCCGCGACAGCATGTTCTGGACCGGATCGCCGGGCATAAAGCGCGGGATCATCCAGTCGATGGTCACGGCCAGGAAAAAGGTCAGTGCGTAGAGCAAGAGCTTTCTGCTGAAATACCGTTTCACCCGAATTCCTCTCTTCCGCCAGGCTGCAGGCACCCCGCCCCTCCCTCACTCACCGGGAGGGGCGGGGGCTGCCGGTTCTCGTTCGTGACTCTTATTCGGCCGGCTTCAGAGTCGTCAGGGTGTGCAGGCCACCCATCTGCCAGTACTCGGCCCACGTGGTGGGCAGGGTCTTGGGCGTGCCATCGGCTTCCGTCGGCCAGTCGGTCCAGACGGCGTTGCTGAACTGCGCCCACAGGCCGTTGTACCACAGCGGGATCATGGGCATCTCGGTCAGCATCAGCTCCTGGATGGCCGAGCAGGCTTCCTGCATGCCTTCCTGGTCGCTCATGGGCACGGCGGCCAGGGCATCCACCAGGTCAAACATCTCCTGGTTCTCGTACTTGCCAAAGTTGCCGTTGGCCATCAGCTCCTGGATGGGGTGCCGGAACAGGAGGTTGTACAGGGTCCAGGGCGTGTTGCTCATGCCGGCCCAGTTGTTCAGGGTCATGTCAAAGGTGCCGGCGTTCAGGGCCGTGTTCCAGGCGCCATAGTCGGGCGTGGCGGCCTTGATGTTAAAGCCCGATTCCTGGGCGCTGGTGGCGATGACGTTGATGGCCTCCATCCAGTCGGTCCAACCGAAGGGGCAGGTGACCTCCAGCTCGATCTTGCTGCCGTCGGGCGCCTCGACGAACCCGTCGCCGTCGACGTCTACGTAGCCGGCCTCGGCCAGGAGCTCTGCCGCCTGCTCAGGATCGTAGGTGTAGCCCAGCCTGTCGACCACGTCCTGGTCCACGAACTGCTCCAGGGAGGGCAGCAGGCCGGTGGGGTTGGCCGCCCGCACCAGGTTGGCATAGGCCACGGTGACGATGTCGTTCACGTTGATGGCAAAGGCCAGGGCGCGGCGGAAGGCGGGGTCATCCATGGGCGGTTTCTGGGTGTTCAGGAACAGGACGGCGGTGTTGGCCGAGAGCATGTAGGGCGCTTCGGCATAGTAGGTCTGCACGTAGCCCTTGTTGGCCAGCTCGGCGATGCCCGGCAGGAAGTTGTTGCTCAGGTCCAGCTCGCCCTTGACCACCATGCCCATGGCGATGTTGTTGCTGGCGGTGCGGATGTCGACGATGCGCTTGGGCGCGGGCGTGAGGCCCAGCAGGTCGATGCCCCACCAATCCTCGTTCCGGATCCAGACGTTCCGGTCTTCGGCGTGGGTCTCGTACATGTAGGCGCCGGAGCCGACGGGGTTCTCGTTGGCGCCGCCGGTGATCTCTTCTTCCGTCCGGCCCTCCCACAGGTGCTTGGGGATGATGGGGATGTGGTAGAGGTTGTATTCCCATTCCTGGTAGAGGGCGTCCGTGAACTTGAACTCGACCTCGTAGTCGCTCAGGGCCGTGACGCTATCCAGATAGCTCCACACCGACGAGAACCAGAGGGCGGGATATTCCTGGCCCAGCTCGAAGGTAAAGACGACGTCCTCGGCCGTCATGGGCTGGCCGTCCGTCCAGTTGATGCCCTCGCGCAGGACCATGAGCCAGGTGTTGGCGTCGGTCCACTCGCCGCTCTCCGCCAGCCAGGGGATCATCTCGCCGGTCTGCGGGTCAAAGAAGTACAACGGCTCGTAGACGTTGCCCACGATGCCGGTGGTGTTGGCGTGGACCCAGGTCATGAAGGGGTTCCAGCTCGAAGGCGGGCCCCAGGCGGCACCACTGACGTACAGGGTCTCGCTGCGCTCATAGGACGTCACCGGGGCTTCGGGCTCCGCCTCGGCGCCGGGCGTGGCCGTCACGACCACCTCGACCTCTTTTTCGACCTCCACGGTCTCGACGACCGTCTTTTCCACTTCGACGGTTTCGACGACGGTCTTTTCCACTTCCTGGGTCACGATCTTCTCGACGACCTGCGGCGCCGGGGTCGGGCCACAGGCGACGAGCAGACTCAGGACGACCATCAGGCTCATGATGCTCAACGCTAGCTTACGCATGGTTTGCTCCTCCTCTTTGTGATTCATTGAACGTTACACACGACGATGGTGGCAGAAACCAGGTTTGCAGCTCTTTCGCCTTTCACCTCCTCCTTTAGCTGTTGAGCAGTGCCCTCTCGTCGATTCGCCAACCCGCCCGAGGTGGGTTATAATGAGGACGAGAGGATGGCCGCAGCGTCTCCCGGGAACGTCCGGGAAGGCTACGGGCACTGCCTCTGCCGGGGAGACACCGCTTTCTGCCAGGTCAGCCGGTGTCTCCCCTCCCTCTTATTGTAAGGTCTTCCTTAGCTCCGCCTGCGCAAAGCGCCACACGAATCCCGGACGATGAGCTTGGCCGGCAGGATGATGCGCTGGCCGGGCGCCTGCCCATCCGGGGGATTCTCCAACAGATTCAAGAGCAGCTCGGCGGCCATGGTGCCCAGGCCCTCGATGGGCTGGCGCACCGTCGTCAGCGCCGGCTCGACCGCCGTGGCCACCGGCACGTCGTCAAAGCCCACGAGGGCGATGTCGTCGGGGACGCGAAGGCCGGCCTCGCGGATGGTCTCCAGGGCGCCGATGGCCATGGAATCGCTGGCGCAGAACACTGCCGAGGGTTGGGCGGGCAACAACTGCTGCATGCCCGTGGCCCCGCTGCCCTTGCTATAGTCGCCCTCGACGACGAGATCGTCCTGTGCGGAAATGCGGCTCGCCTCCAGGGCGCGCCTGTAGCCGATGAGGCGATCGGCGCCGGCCGGCGTGCCCAGGGGCCCGGTGATGGCCCCGATTCGCCGGTGGCCCAGGCGGATGAGGTGCTCCACGGCCATGCGCGCCCCACCCACGTTGTCGGCGTCCACGTATCGCACCCGGTCGTCCACGTGCCGGCCGACGAGGATAAAGGGCATCTCGTCCTGCAAGAGCCGGCAGACGAGGGGATCGTCGAGGCGGGCCGAGGCAACCACCACGCCGTCCAGGTGGCCGCTGTGGACCAGGCGCCGGTACAGCTCTTCGGGATTGGCCGGGCCGTTGAACAGCGACAGCATCAGGTGGTAGCCGCGGGTGTTGCACGTGGACGTGATGCCCCCCAGGAGCAGCGGAAAGAAGGGGTCGACAAACAGCCTGGCCACCGACTCGGGGATGATAACGCCAATGATCTGGGTGCGGCGGGTTACCAGGCTGCGTGCGGCGGCGTGGGGCTGGTAGCCGGTCTCGCGGATCACGTTCCAGACGCGCTCGCGGACCTCGCGGCTGACACTGGGATGGCCGTTGATGACACGCGAGACGGTCGAGCGCGATACCCCTGCGAGCTGGCCTACCTTTTCCAGTGTAAGCGACATGTCGTGACTCCTCACTCCTCGCTGTGAGAGCGCTCCCACAACCCCTCTAAAAAAAGCCCCCGCCCCTGGGGTAATCTGAAGTCTCTGGCACTTACGGGAGCGCTCCCAAGGTTATTATATCACCTCGCGGGCCGCCTGTCAACAGCCAGTTTTTCGGCCCGGACCCGCCCAACGGCGGCAATCCAGGAGCAAGCGCAGCGCCAGGCCGGCCCCTGGCCACACCGGCGCCGCATACGACAGGCATGCACTTGTACCGCGAGATGGTTGCGCTCCTCGAATACGCTATCTCCCTATATCCCGTCGCCGGCCTTGAGGGCCGCCAGCAGCTCGCCGGCCCGGGCAAAGGCCAGGCAGGTGACCGTGTCGGCGGCGCCGTAGTAGATGGCAATGCGGCCGCTGGGCGCGTCCACCAGGGCGGCACACGGAAAGACGACGTTGGGCGTGTCGCCCACGCACTCGTAGGTCTCCCAGGGCGCCAGCAGATAGGACGCCGTCCGGTGGAGCACCTTCCACGGCTCGTCCAGGTCCAGGAGGGCCGCGCCCATGCTGTAGACGAACCCGTTGCACGACGTCAGGACGCCGTGGTAAAAGAGCAGCCAGCCCTCCGTGGTCTCGATGGGCGTCGGGCCGGCCCCGATCTTGGTGGCCTGCCAGCTCCACTGGCGCGTGGGGCTCATGACGTGGCGGTGGCGCCCCCAGTGGACCATGTCGGGGCTCTCGCTGTAAAAGATGTCGCCAAAGGGCGTGTGGCCCGTGTCGCTGGGCCGGCTGAGCATGGCGTACTTGCCGCCGATCTGGCGGGGAAAGAGGACGCCGTTGCGGTTGTAGGGCAGGAAGGCGTTCTCCAGTTGGTGGAACTCGCAAAAGTCGTGGGTGTAGGCCACGCCGATGGTCGGCCCGTGGTAACCGTTGCACCACGTCACGTAATAGCGGTCTTCGAGCCAGCAGACCCGGGGGTCGTACTGGTGCTCGAAGGGGGCCAGCTCGGGGTCGCCGGTGGCAAAGCGGATGGGCTCGGGGTCGATCTCCCAGGCCAGGCCGTCGGCGCTGCGCCCGCTGTGGATGCGCATCCGGCGCCGGCGGTCGTCGACGCGCAGCACCCCGGCATAGCCGTCGCCAAAGGGCACGACGGCGCTGTTAAAGATGCTGTTGGACGTGGGGAGCAGGTCGCGGGGGATGACGGGGTTGCGGGCCGAGCGCCAGACCAGGTCGCTGCAGGCCGCGGGCCGTTCCTCCCACGGGATGTTGGGCAAAGCAGGGCCGATAATGGGGGTCGCGCCAGGGTCAGCCAAATCAGTCGTTCTCCTCGTCTCGGTTGTGGAGGTCGCGCACCGAGTTCCGCTCCACGAGGCGCGGGCGGATGGCGGCCCGCACCAGGTTGGCCTCGGGGTGCTCGATGCGGTTGATGAGCAACTGCACGGCCAGCCGGCCCATGCCCAGCTTGTCCACCTGCATGGTGGTCAGCGAGGGCGTCAGGCAGTCGGCCACATCGATGTCGTCGTAGCCCACGACCGACAGGTCGTCGGGCAGGCGCCGGCCCAGGTCGCGGGCGGCGTCCATGGCAGTGATGGCCACGTCGTCGTTGACGCCAAAGAGGGCGGTGACCTGCGGGCTGGCCTGCAGCAGGCGGGCCGTCGCCTCCACGATCTCGGCGGTGTCGACGATGTGGCACTCGGCCAGGTAGCGATCGGCGATGCCGTGGTCCTTCAGGGCCCGCTGGTAGCCGGCCTGGCGCTCCTGGATGCTGGGATAGGCCTGGGGATGGCCGCCCACCAGGGCGATGTGCCGGTGCCCGCGCTGCACGAGGTGGGTCACGGCCTGGTAGGCTCCCTCAAAATTGTCCGACAGCACGCTGTCGTAGCGGTCGACGGCGGCGTACGAGTCCGCCAGGACCAGGGGCGTGGCGCGGCGCTCCACCACGCGCATGAGGGACTCGTCAAAGAAGGCGCCCAGGAGGAGCAGCCCGTCGGCCGCGCCGTCGTCCACCAGCAAGCGGGGCAGCTCCACGGGGCGGCTGTCCTCGTCGACGGTCATGGTGGCATACAGCAGGTTCACCTGGTGGCGGCGGCAGGCCATCTCGATGCCGGCCACGACGTGGGAGTAGAACTTGTTGGCCGCGGGCAGGCTGTCGGGATCGGCCTTGAGGACCAGGCCCACGGTCGAGATGGCGGGCGCGTGGGCCGCGGCCGGCCTCCTGGGCACGTAGCCCAGCTCCCGGGCCACATCCAGCACCCGCTGCCGCGTCTCGGCGCCGACGCCGGCCTTGTCGCGCAGGACCAGCGACACGGTGGACAGCGACACGCCGCTCTGCTCGGCAATCTCGGCCATGGTGGCCCGCTCGTTCGATGCCACAAACCGCTCCCGGTTACTAGAATTCTAGTAGAACTTTAGTAAAGTATAGCACATGGAGGACGGTTTGTCAAGGGGGAAAGACTGTTGCGCTTTTGGCGCTTTTATGCTATACTGCTCCTGTCACTGCCACTTGCCGGGCTGCGACGCAGCCCGATCCCGAACACCTCTGTGTGGCAGCCGGTTACGTTCGCCAGAGCCAACGAGGGGCAGCCCCTCGCAGGGATCCCGAGAAAGGAGTGTCGACGATGGACGCCAAATGCAAATCTGCGGGCCGGCCGGGTGCCCTGGCCGTGCTCCTGGCCCTGTGCCTGCTCCTGCCGGCCGGGCTGGCGCCGGGCCAGGCGGGCGCCGCCTTTACCGCGGCCCAGCCGTCGAGCACCGTCCTCATCACGGCGGTCTACTATGACACCTACCTCAGCGGCGAGCCCGACGAAGCCTTTCGCCTGGCCAACGTCCAGACCCAGGCGATGGCCCTCTCGAGCTGGACGATTTCCGACGGCGAAGGCACCCTGACCATGCCCGACCCGCCCATCAAGTTTCTTCCCGGGACGTCCCTGTGGATCGCCAAGGAAGCGGACGACTTTGCCCTGGAGTTCGGCTTTGCGCCCGACTATGAATACGGGGCCGACACCAACCCCGCCGTGCCCAACCTGGCCACCACGGGCACCTTTGCCCTGGCCAACGCCGGCGACGAGCTGGTCCTGAGGGACGCCGGCGGCGCCATCGTCGACTCGGTGGTCTACGAGGGCGGCAATCCCGAGGGCACCGGCTGGTCGGGCGCCGGCATCTACCCCTACAGCGGCGACGCCGTCGGCCTGGAGCGCTTTGCGGGGCGCGAGGCCGAGGCCTTTGGCATCGAGGGGCAGATCCTGTACCGCAAGCTGGACCAGGCCAGCGGCCTGCCCGTGCCCGACACGAACACCGCCGCCGACTGGGCCCAGGCCACCGACGACGACGTCGACGGCAAGAAGGTCCGCTATCCCGGCTGGGACCTGGAGCGTTACTTTTTCACCAGGGCGTTCACCGAGACTGCCACGCTGACCTACGCCGTGGCCCCCGACAACATCTATGAGGCGGTGGTGGCCGAGATCGACCGGGCGACGACCAGCATCTACTACGAGGGCTATACCTTTGACAACGCCCACCTGGCCGACGCCATCGTCGCCCGGCTGGAGGCCAGCCCCGGCATGACCGTCACCCTGCTGCTGGAGGGCGGGCCCGTGGGCGGCATCGGCGACCAGGAAAAGTGGATCTGCCAGCAGATCGAGGGGGCCGGCGGCCAGGTCTACTTTATGATCAACGACGACGCCGCCGACGTCCACGACCGCTACGCCTACCAGCACGGCAAGTGGATGATCGTCGACGGCGAGGTGCTGCTGACGGGCTCGGAGAACCTGAACTACTCGTCCATGCCCGCCGACAACAAGTCGGACGGCACCCGGGGCAACCGCGGGGTGTGGCTCATCACCGACGCGCCGGGCGCCGTGGCCCACGCCCTGGACGTCTTCCGGCACGACCTCGACCCGGAGAACCACCGGGACGTCGTGCGCTGGTCGCCCGAGCACCCCACCTACGGCGCGCCCCCGCCGGAATTCGTGCCCGACTATACCTCGGGCGGGACGGCCTACCAGGTCCGGTTCCCGGAGCCGCTGACGGTGGCCGGCCAATTCTCGTTCGAGATGGTCCAGTCGCCCGACAACAGCCTGCGGGACCTGGACAGCCTGCTGGGCATGGTCGCCCGGGCGGTCGCGGGCGACGCCGTGCTGGTGCAGCAGCTCTACGAGTACACCTACTGGGGCCCCACGGCCGGCAATCCGCAGAGCGATCCCAACGTCCGGCTGGAGGCGTACATCGACGCCGCCAGGCGGGGGGCCCATGTGCGCATCATGCTCGATTCGGCCTGGAACGACCCCGGCGATCCGCGGGGCAACAGCGCCACCTGCGCCTACGTGACGGGCATCGCCCAGGCGGAAGGGCTCAACCTGGGGTGCCGCCTGGCCGACCCGGCGGGCACGGGCATCCACAACAAGATGGTCCTGGTGCACGCCGGCGGGCGCGGGTACGTGCACACGGGCAGCATCAACGGCAGCGAGAACTCGAGCAAGAACAACCGCGAGTTTGCCGTCCAGGTCCAGTCGGACGCGGCGTACGCCTACCTGGCCAGGGTGTTCTGGACCGACGACGGGCGGCCGCCGCGCCCGTGGGCGTACCTGCCCATGGTGGTGCAAGGTCGGGGGGAGTGATGGGCGACACGGGCCGCCGTGGCCGCCGGAGGATGCCCAGCCGGTCGACGTCGAGGGCGGGGACTGCCGCGGGGGTGTTATGGGTGTTGTGTTGTTTATGGATGGTCGTAAGGGGGCATGGTATCGATGCGATGCGATAGAGGGTGACGACGGCCGGCCGCAGCCGGGCAGAGCCCGGGGGAGAGGGGCGAGCGCACGGGGAGGGGCGAGGTTGGAAACCGGCGATGGATGGCGGCGGCAGTTTGCGGTTTCGCAGAAGCAATGGTAGAATGTGGGGGACCGGTGAACAGAACCTCGTGTATATGTAGCGAACGAGTGCCTTGGAGCGAGAAAAGGCAGTATGGCCTTGAGACAATCGTAGCGGGCCTTAAAAAAGCCAGGAAGCCAAAGCAGACGGTTTCCCTACACGGCTTGCTCATCATTGGCTGCACAATAACTCTGCCTTTTCCTTGCCTTGTGCTGAAATGCTCGCACAGGGAATTGGCATGTGCTCAGTGTGCAAATTGAGCGGCACATAGGGTGGAAGGGCACCTAGCCGATAGAGACCACACCAGGTTAGCCCATCCACCACAAGCGGATAGGCTTATTGCTTTGAAAGCCGGTGCTGAGTGAAGTGGCTATTATTGACAGTTTGGTTGCGAAAGCCAAGAAACAAGGCTTCGTGACTGGCGAGGAACTCGGCTCTCTCTTTCCAGACGCGGACAAACATCTTGATGAGATTGATGCCCTGTGTGCTACCCTTGTAGAGCTGGGTGTTGAGATAGTCTCAGCGGCTTCGCTGGAGGAAGTGCTTGAAAGTACTGAGCCCGAACCAACGCCGAGCCCTGCTCCAGTTCCTGAGCCACAATATTTTGAATCAATCGAAGATCTGTACAAGCTCTATATGTTTGAGATTCGACAGATCAGATTGCTCACTGCTGAAGACGAAGTTAGACTGGCAAAGCTGATGCGGCGCGGAGAGAGAGCACGTGCACACCTGCAGAACGAAGCGTTATCCAGTGCGGATAGGGCCAGGCTGCAAGAGCAGGTTAAGCAGGGTGATGGCGCGCGACGGCACTTTGTCGAAGCCAACCTCCGACTTGTCGCAAGTGTTGCCTGGCGGTATCGTAATCAGGGTCTTCATCTGCTGGATTTGATCCAAGAAGGCAATATCGGGCTGGTCAAGGCCGTTGACAGGTTTGACCATCGCCTCGGCTACAAGTTCTCCACCTATGCCATATGGTGGATACGTCAAGCTATTACGCGAGCTCTGATTGATCAAGGGAATACTATTCGCCTGCCAGTCCATGTGCATGAGGAAACGGCAAAAATAGAGAGGGTTGCACAAGATCTAAAGAGCCAGCTAGGTAAGAAACCGACTCCAGAGCAGATTGCCAAGCATTGCGGGATATCAAGGACACGAGTGACCTATTTGCGAGAGGGTTTGCCCAAAACCTGCTCTCTTGATGCACTTCTTTGCTGCCCGGATTTTCCCTTGGTATGGGATGCTACCGAAACGGAGCTCATTCAACAGAGACCTTGTCCAGTGCGCGAATATGCCGCATGTCACTGGCATCAGGTTGCTCCAGAGGATGACTTTGAGATTCCGCCCTGTCTTGCAGCGGTGAATTCAGGGACAGAGTCAGTAACTGACCAGACAGATTATTCATTGTTAAGTCCCGTGGCATCTTCCAAGGCTCTAGCGCTAGAATTAAAGTATGGGGAGCTTCAAGACACGGTAGGCAGTGTCTTGGACACTCTCGGGGCTCGGGAGAGATACATATTAAAAATGCGTTTTGGATTCGATGGGGAAGTACTGACTCTCGAAGAGATTGGGCAAAAGTATGATCTAACACGAGAGCGAATTCGCCAGGTCCAGGCCAGGACACTGAAGAAGCTTCGACACCCTGTTCGCAGCCACCGACTCAGGCGATTCTGGTAGGAAAGCGATGGCTGGAGGCATGATCTATCTCGATAATGCGGCAACGTCTTTTCCGAAACCTGAAAGCGTGTACCAGGCTATAGACCTCTTCAACCGTCAAGTGGGTGCGAATCCTGGACGTTCGGGCTATGCTTCAGCTCGGGAGGCTAGCAGGATCGTATCAGAAGCTCGGCAGCTCCTTGCTCAGTTGTTTCATGTGGACGATCCTAATCAGATAGTATTTACTGCTAACGCGACAGAAGCTCTCAACCTGGGTCTAAAAGGGTTGCTCCGGCACGGTGATCACGTGATCACCACAGTCACCGACCACAACTCGCTGTTGCGCCCGCTGCGTTCTCTTGAAGAGAAACTGGGCATCGAGGTCACGCGGTTGACGTGTGACAAGACAGGCCATGTGGATCCTGCCGGTATTGGCACAGCAATTCGTTCCAACACAAAGCTAGTATGCCTAACTCATGCATCAAACGTCACTGGCACGATTCACAATGTCAAAGACATCGGTGCCCTTGTTCACCGAAACAGTACACTGATGATGGTAGATGCTGCCCAAACAGCGGGCTGTGTACCGATAGATGTACGGGAGCTGCAGATTGATCTGTTGGCCTTTACAGGTCACAAGGGGTTACTGGGTCCTCAGGGAACTGGAGGGCTGTATATTAGGCCGGGCCTGGACATAAAGCCGCTCTTTGAGGGAGGCACCGGATCTGAATCATATTCTGATCACCAGCCTGATAGGATGCCCGATCGCTTTGAAAGCGGTACGCTCAATGCTCCCGGTATAGCCGGTCTAGGCGCCGGCGTTCGATTTGTCTTGGATACTGGAGTAGAACAAATCCAAGATCACGAGCAAGGGCTGGCTCAGCGCTTGATTGAACAACTGTCAACCATTCAAGGCATCACCATCCATGGAGATATTGGGAATGCACATCGCGTGGCAGTCGTGTCGTTTACAGCGCAAGGCTGGCCCTCTCTGAACTTGGCGCATCTCCTGGCCAGCGGCTTTGACATCGCTACACGCAGCGGGCTTCATTGTGCGCCGCTCATCCATGATCATCTGGGCACGGCCGACACCGGCACACTGCGTGTGAGCATTGGCTACTTTAACACAGTCGAGGACATAGATGCTCTGTGTGCTGCCGTCAGGCAGATCGTCGAACTGTAAAGCGGATGCCAACAGGAAACAATGAAAGAGTTTGACTCAGAGGTCCAGTTCCTCATTGACAAGTCCATCAGGCGAGGGGCGGCAACCTGGGGTGAGATCACCAGGTTAGGTCAAGAGCATGGAGAATGCATTGCGGACGCTGTGAGCCAGACGTTGGATAGGGCTGGGGTGTGCATCATTAGAGAACGGGATGCAAGCATCATTCCACAAGCTAATGTCCTACTCAACAGCCTCAAGCTGGTGGAACTGGTCTCCCTCTGTTTACAACTACCAATGGCTCCGAAAACACCCCGACGGCTTCATCAACATGTGCTGAAGCAGCGTTCCTATGAGCTTGATCTCAAACGGCTGGAATACCTGGATGCCGACAATGAGTGGTACTACCTCTCACCGCCATTCAATAGTCTACAACGAAGCATCCGCCGTCTGTTCAATTCTGGTCAGATACCGTTTGGCAGGGACTGGACGACGGGCGACCGAAAAACCAACTTGAATTACCTGCAAGCGCTGATCGACCATCCTGCATTCGTCGCAAGAATTTTGCCCAAGATCCGACAGCATTACCTGAGCCTGCGGGCTGTTGGGCTACTCGTAGCCTGGATACAAGCAACCGGTGAGCTAATGCCGACGATGGCTGGCATCATTCGCGCCGGACTGGAACAAGATGGCTCTGAGATAGTACGTCATCTTCTTCTGTCAGATCAACCGTCAACAGCCGAGAGTGTCCTGAAGAATCATAGGGATGTGTGCTATTCTTGCCCACCATCGCGGCGTTGCCAGCCTCTCAGAGAAGCGAGCAGTACCTATGATGTATTGATGGAATATCGCTCAACGGCCCTAGACGAGATCGTCCGTTTGAGACACCCAAAGATAGACCTGAGAGACTGCTTGCTGGAAGATTGGTTGTTGGCAAAGTTCTTCTTGCCGTACAGCTTGGTAGTAACCACAAAGAGATGGATGCTGCAGACATCAATTGTAAGTTGTGATAGCATCGTGCTAGACAAAAGCCATGGCAGGTATTGTCCCTGGAATGATGTTTGGGCGTTGAAGAATCCATAGAGGGGATGAGGACAAGAAATCGGCAATGGCCCAAATAACGGCTGAAAACCTTGAAAAAGGAGAGAATAAAACGGATTTTAGTCAGATTTTTGACAGTGTATTCTGGTGTACTGCCTGTGAAATACCTCTACTAGCACCAGAATGTCCCATTTGCTTGTCCAAGGTCAGGCGCTGTGCGCGAGATCTGAAGCCAGTTTTTGCAAAGGAAAGAACACTCTTCGAATCATTGGCAGGCACCACTCTGCCCACTTTCTTATTTGCCAACAAAAATCACGTATACTTCAATGGAAAGACTCTCTTCTCGTTTACCACGGATCCTCGCGAAGGCCCTCGAATAGTCCTTAATAAGCTTCAGCGACTTCATAACTACGAGTCTCATATCTATCAAGAACACTACGCTCAACAACAATGGAAGCTCTGTCTCGAAGCAAATCAGCAAATACTAGAGAAGATAGAGCGTGAGGCTTTGGATTTTATACAGGCAGAGGCCAATCGCTTTTCAGATCGCCGCAGAGTTGTTGCATTCTCTGGAGGCAAGGATAGTGCAGTAACGGCGCTGTTGGTGCAACAAGCCCTCGGCACCGTTCCATTGCTGTTTGGCGATACTACCATAGAGTTTCCCGAGACTTACGAGTATGCACAAAGGTTTGCCATAGCGAATGGATTCGACCTCTTTGTAGAAAAACCAGACGCAGATTTCCTAGAACTTTGTGACGAGTTGGACCCGCCCAGTCGGGTGATGAGGTGGTGCTGCACAGTCTGCAAATCGAGGCCGATAAATAAGTTCTATAACCGATTTGCGACCAAGATACTCAGTTTTGATGGAATTCGGCGGATGGAGTCCAGCAGAAGAGCAGAGTATCCTCGCGTGGTTCATGTTCAGAAATTCTCACGCCAAGTATCGGCAAGGCCGATTGTGAGTTGGTCGTCATTTACGGTCTGGCTCTACATCTTCCAGCATCACGTAGACTATAATCCTTTGTATGAATATGGCTACAGTCGAGTGGGATGCATGTACTGCCCGAGTAATACACCATACAATGATTACCTAACCAAGACAAACTTCCCAGAGTTGTATGACGGATGGACACAGTATCTGCTGGACTATGCATCAAAGACTGGAAAGCAGGATCCTGAGGGTTACGTACTAGACGGTTTCTGGAAGAGCAGAAAAATCGGCAAGGACAGGACCTATGTGGTAGACAGGATTAAGCCGTGTGAGCAAACAGATGAAGTAGTCTATTCCTTTGCAAGTCCCATACAGAAGGAACTCATCGAGTTCTTGAAGCCTTTTGGATCAGTATCAGTAATTGACCTCCCAGATTCATCATGCTTTGTGGTTGGTAGCCATAATCCGTTTGTCATCACAGGATCGATTGGTGACACTCAGCTATCAGTGTCGTTTACTGCAAGTCATCACCATTTGACAAAGCTGAGAATCGAAAAGCAGATAGAGAAGTACCTAAACTGTGTGCAGTGCGGCGGATGCCTCGGAGTATGCCCCACAGGTGCTATTTCGATTCGCAATGGCTCTTATCATATTGATGACGGCCTCTGTACCAGATGTGGACGCTGCACCACAACAAAATATCTCAAGGAAGGCTGTGTGACGCTAAACTTCTCTGCCAAGAAGAGAGCGATTAGGAGGGAATAGTTGAGTTGGTCATTGAAAAGACACCTTTTCAGAGTTTCCACCTGGATTTCTCGAACGTGGTCGACTGTATTTCACTTGTATCCAGAGGGGTTAATACACGCTATGCCATTGCCGACGCTCTGGGAATGGGAGAGAAGAAAGTCGAAGGCATTTTTGAGTGGGCGGAGTTCTTGGGCCTGCTAGAAAGCAGAAAGAGAACAGAAGAGCAAGAATTGACATCTCTTGGATCAGCAATCCTAAGAATACCTAGATTCCCTGAGAATACGAAAGCTTTGGAAATCCTCTATGCGGTGATTGCCTTCAATCATCCTCTGGTTTGTAGGCTCATTAATTCATTCGTCTATGATGTATCGCGGAAATTTGATCCCATCTTCGATACAGAGGAATTCAAGGCCGCCCTGCTGCATGTTGGTCGAGGTTTCGATGTGAATCCTTTTTTCTTAGCCAAAAGATCGTATATTTATCTAGGTTTGCTTTCCGGTGCATCGAGCTTCGGGAGATTGGGCATCGTTGTGAAGCAGAATGATGGCAAATCCTTTCGAGTTAACTCTCGCCGGCCTGATTGGGTATCTGCGGCCTACATTCTCTATGATTCATGGCCAGAGAATGTAGCCAGGATGAGAATAAGCGAAGTGGTGAGTGGGCAAGGCAGCTTGGGACGAGTTTTCTTTCTGACTGAATCGGAGGTTATGGTATTGCTATCAAAGCTGGAACAGGAGCGGGCCATTGCTCTCGAAGTTGTTGCTGATCTCAGCCAGATTGGACTTAACCCAGCCCGGACATCGGACGACTTTCTGGAGATGTTGATCAATGAAGGGGGCTGATCGCTCGCAATGGCCGCTGACGCCATCTCAGCAAGAACTCTATGGGCTGATTCAAAAAAGGCTCACGAGTATTCGTGGCAAGCATCGCCCTTTTTTGCTCACGGGAGATGTCGGTGTGGGCAAGACCTTCCTAGCCCTTCGGTTGGCTGAACAGACGACAGGCTACCACAACATTGCGCAAGATCATCTACCTTGTCTATTGGCAGATTATTCTTTGTCTTCCCTAACGCCTGAAGCCTGCGTCAGGTATATCAAAGCGTTAGTCAACGAGACCGAGGCCCCTTATGCAGTTGCTGACGGCTTTGAACCGTTGTTGAGTCTGTGGACAGTGGAATACTCTCAAGTAGTGCCCAACTTTTTCGTTGCCCTGGGACGAGCTATCCTCAACCGGCCGCTTCTGGTAGTGATTCAGACGTCTGACAAACATCTACCCTACGGGATCTTTCGCAAGGATGAGCTGTGGCCGGCGGAACGCCGGTTCCGTCTAAATCTGACACAAGCTGACAAAGCAGTTGTGGCTAGAACCTGGAAAATGGATCCAATGCGTGGACACATTTCAGCTAACCTGTACGAGTTGTTGGCTACAAAGCTGGAGCGATGAACCATGAGTAAGTCACTTTTGATCAAAGATGTGACAACCTTGGCCGCTTTCGAGCCGGCCATCAAGTTGCAGGCCATTCGTGCCGACCTGGGTAATCACTACTTCCGAGACTACATCCTTACACAGGACCTGGCAGACATCTACGAGCGCATTCTTGCCAGCATCGTGGGTGATGGATGGGGGAGTACCGCCAGCACCCTGCCGGCCGAGCGGCGGCGCTCGCACCTGATCAGTGCCCAGTATGGTACAGGCAAGAGCTACTTCCTTATGATTCTCTCGGCCTTACTGGATGCTGCTGGCGACGCAAGTAGACTCCAGACAGCCAAAAAGAAGTTCGCAACTTTTCGTGAGGTTCAGAAGCTGCTCGGTCAGTTGTCAGACAAGAAATTCCTTTCGATCCAGATCAGTGCCGAAGACAAAGGCGACATTCGTTTCAAGGAGCTTCTGGTTCACAGCTTGCTGCAACAGGTCGCCAAAGTAATGCCGGATGTAGTTTTTTCGAACGAGTATACTGAAGCTATCAGCCATTTGGAAGAACTGGAGCCCTCACCTATTGGTCCAGTCTTTGCTCGAGTATTGGAAGAGCACTTTGAGATATCTTTGCAGCAGTTGCGAGCCAGGCTGGGCAGTTATGACCGGGATGGCTTGCGTATCTACTACCAGGCATGTGAGCGGGCCTTGGGGAGACAGGTAAGCCGCGATGTCCTGGACGTCGAAACAACCTTCCAGGAAGCACTAGATCTGCTGGAATCTATGGGATACACCCACATTGCGGTACTAGTTGATGAACTTACCGCCTACTTGAATGCATCATCTCGGCATCACTCATTGGCTGAGACCCTCGGTGAATTGCAGGCATTCGCTGCCTACTGCAACAGGCCTACCAGTCGGACTCTGTTCGTAGGTGCTATGCACGTGTCGGTACGTGAGTTCCTACAAGATCGATCACAGCAGCGAGACTATGAGAAGATGATGGGCCGCTTCGACGAACCGGCATTTCCGGTCTATTCTAGCAAGCTGTTGGCTGGCGTATTCCAGCCCGATGAGGACGCGTTTGAACAGGCCATGAGGAGTCATCGGGGCCGGGTCAAGGAGCTTTCAGATCTGATCGATGCCTTCAAAATGGTAGATGATGGTCGGCCTATGAAGCTGTCCGATTTCTTCCCTTTACATCCGGCAGTAGCCCACTACTTGCCACGAGTGTCTCGAGTACTAGGTCAAGCAGAACGCACGTCGTTTGGATTCATCAATGATGTCGTACGCCTGAAGCTCGAAGAGCCTTTGGCAGTAGGACAAGAACTCAATCTGGTTACCCTTGACGAAGTGTTTGACTATTTTATGCCAGTTATGGAGCAAAAGGATCCCTATTTACAGGTTATCACTGCCCATAACACGGTTCAGAGCAGAATACAGAATCCTCTGGCAGAGAAGGTATTCAAGCCATTGGTGCTGTTGTGGGTAGCAAGTCGGGTGGTCCACGGCGAAGAGGCCCAGTACTTGCAAACCGACTTGTCTGCTGAACAGGTGGCCGAGTTTATAGGTACCGAGGATGATCTCGAGGTCCAAGAAGCCTTGGAGAGTCTAAGCACAACAGGCTTTGTCTACTTTGATAGATCGACCCAAAAATACTTCTATAGCCATGCTGATCTTGGTTGGGATCTAGAGACAGAAATCCAAGAGGCAATGGCCAAGGTTGATGCCAATGAAGTCCTGTTGAGCGAGCTCCAAGCCTCGGGCTTACGAGTTTGCTTGAATGTACCGGATATCGTAACCGTCAAGGTGGATCGCACCGTTGAATCTCAATGGATGGACATTAGGTTGCTAGAAGAGACAAGCAGTATCAAGCCGAAACGTGCTGAGGGCAAGGTGGCATTCGTAGTGCCCGATTTTGCCGACATGGAGCGTTATAGTGCTATCTTTAGTGATGTCACTCAGAAAGCCCGAGAGCTCTCAGCAAGTAACGTGGCTGTTGCAGTACCGCAAAAGGTCGATCTGCTGAATCCTATGGAGCTCAAGCGGTACCGCGCTCTTCAAGAGATAGGAAAGGGACTCGGTGACGGAGGGCCGGGGAGCGTTGGTGAGCATCGCGTCCGCATAACTCGCGCCAGGTTCTCTGAAGTCCAGGCCAGAGTGCGACGCGATGTGGAAGCATTTGGCCAGACTTCCAACTTTATTTTCTTCATCAATCACCAGCCACAGAAGGCACAGGATTTGAACACCATCTTGACCGAGATGTTCGAGCGCCATTATTGGAAGTTTCCGAAGGTCAAGGCAGAACGAATCAATGGACGCAGCACAACAAACGCGCTTATCGAGAGCTGTATTGTTAATCCGGAGTACATTTTCCCTAGCGATACATCAGAAGTAGCCCGCCAAGCGCGGGATACCTTGCAAGTTCTTGGCCTGTGTAGTTGGGGGAAGAGCAGTGGGGGCAAGTATGAAGTCAAGCTAAAGGAGCCCGAGGCAGGTAGCGAAGGCTACGAGATCTGGAGAATTGTTCTGGACACCCTAACTGGTGATTCCACAAGTCCTTTTGCGACTCTATACAAGCGGCTGAGTGAAGTACCGTACGGCTTGCCTGATTATATGGTTGAGCTATATGTAGCTGCAGCCAAAGCACTCAAGAAAGTGTACATCTTGGACAAGGGTGGCACCATGCCACCGGTGGGCAAGAAACTAGTGGCGGATATCACAAGGCGCAAAGACTCGGACTACCGTGTGTCATCGGTCCAAGAGACAGCCGTTCCCTACACTTACATCTGCTCTGTTTGGCAGGCGATCGATGAACCCCTAGGGCTACGGAACTATCAGGATCTTGAAAAGAGCCTTGGCAGGACGATTGATGATCAAAAGATCTGGTTTGATCTCAAGGCAGATAGCAACAACCTGCTGCTCAACCGACTTGGGCAGATTAAGGAGAATCTCAGAGTCCTAGAGATCGAGAGCCGCCACTTTGCGATCTTGGTGACGCATCTTGAACAGATCAGGCGCATCTTTGTGCCAGCACAGGGTTTTGAGCAATTAGCTTCGTTGGGGGAAGCACTCTCAGGTAGAAAGGTTAGTGATGATCCTGACACCGCAGCCTTGCTCGTTCGCCGGACTATTGAGGACAGTGAATGTTTTTTGGAAGATTGGCAGAAGCTTCAGTCTGCCTCCCGGCATTACAAGCAATTGCGACATGTAGCTGAACTGGAGCGATTTGGTGATCTGGCACGGAGTGCAGAGGAATCATGGCAGACATACCGTTCTGATGCGCTTTCGACAGAAAAACGTGGCGTGTTTGTGGCGCAGTTTGAGCTTCTATGGTCGAGGTACGCTGAGCAGTATGTGGACGAGCATAATGCAATAGCTAGGGCAAGAGCAGGCTATGGTAAGGAAGTTGAAAGCTCGCTAGCCTATGAACTGGTTGGCGAGTTTAGCCACTTCGACTTCAGCGGCGTAGCCACAAAAGCCAGCTTCGACGCCAGGATCAAACAGGTGCGGCATCAGAGTTGCCAACCGTTGGCAGAAGATTCTGTTAATGACTACCAGCAATTTGGTCGGGTAACCTGTTCCTGCAACTATCGGCTAGGCTCCGACACCGGGATCCTAACTCAGCTTCAGGCAAGTGAAGCCAGTCTTGTCACTGCTGTCAGGAATGCTTTGGATAGCTACTTGACCAGCTTGAATGACTCACTAAGTTCTGATAGCACACAGGTCTATACACAAGAGAAAGCCTCTGCTGAAGAAAAAGCAGTCATTGCCAGCGCTCAAAGTTTAACCGAGCAAGAACACCCACTCAGCGACAATCAGTATCGAACACTAAAAGCACTACTCCCAAAACTCCGGTCAATCCTGGAACAGGTGGAACGCTATGTTAAAGAACAAGCCAGAAAAAGAAAAGAGCTAGAAGAGAAGCTTCAAGAGGAAGAGAGGCAAAGGCGTATCCCACGTTTGCCCACAGCTCAACTGAGTGACACTGTCCGTACCTTCTTGCTCGACAGTGGGCTGGAGGCTATGACGCTGAAAGAGCTAGAGGAGCGGTTGTTCCTTTGGTTGCAGGAAATTGCCGAAGAGTTTAAACGACGGTCATGATCGGGTGACAGTATGAACCATCCTATCCTTGCTAGGCTCTGCTTTGATCAATATAGTAATGTGGAGGACTTGGACAAGCAAGCCATTGTAGTTGTCGATGTACAATCCTACGCAGCTGCTCGCCGGACAATCGAGGGGATGAAGGCCGGTGAGAGTGAGATGCCAGTGAGTATTGTCGTGCGTTCACGTCATTTTGTCGCTGGCTTTCACGACTTGGAACTGTTGGGCAATCTGGTACAGATAACACGCGTCGCTCCTCGAAGCAAGATCGCTGCAGCGTTTCATGTCGAGGTTCCTCCTGACCTTTCGGATCGTGATCTGCTTACCCTGGGTATCTCAGAGCCCGCAGACCTGTCGTCCTCTGCTGGCAAGAAGGGGATCCGTGATCGAGCTTCATTCGAGGATGCACTTCTGGAAAAAGCATTGGGTAGCCGGGTTTTCAGAACCAGTGACATTCCCGACTTTGAAGCCTGGTTTCGAGACTTGGCCGACTTTTTCTACTCCGAGGATGTGGCTACTAAGCCTGGCTGGGCCGTAGAATACATTAAATACCTGGTGAAGGAAAGAACCAGGGCAATTCTCGATCGATTTGGGAGGTTGAACCTATGGCCGTTTGTCAGTGCACTCCTGCAAGGGAGTTCATCTCCTGCGCCGCGCGCGCTTCTGAGCCAATTGGCTGTGCGTTATTGGCTGAGAGGCTATTCAAGGTTGGCGCGGAAGGCTGTGGTCGACAATCTGACTGATCAGGTTGGACAGTGGCAAGACGTCAAGGGAGAGGATTTTGTTCTGGCGGCCCTGGCACCATGGTGCGAGGCGTTATATAAAAAGGCCAACGAGCCACTGATCGAGCAATTGGAGCATGTCTTGGCCCTATTGCTAGAAGAAGATGACCTGATTGAGGATCGTGATCTGGGTCGCTATATTCAGCGAATGTCGGGGCGCTTCATGGCAGAATATCAGACCGCTCAAACACGCCTAGGGCAGTTGGTCCTCGATCGTTACGGTGTCAGTACAGCCGGGGAGCAACGACTTGAGTTGATGACCTTGTCCACTCAATTGGACAGCCACTTTGCTCCGTTGCTTCAGAAAATGAGGCCTTTAGCGTCTACGGCTGGCTGGCTGGCCCCAGTTATCGAGTTCAGTGATGTCATCAGCCACTTGAGTGTAACAGAACCCGTCCATTGGGCCGATTGGTTGGCGACCTATGAAATGCTAATCAAGGCAAAGCAGTTGCACAGACAATTGCCAGACATTGTGCCGGTTCAATACTCCGAGCACTTGGCCGACTTGAGTGCGGCATTCTCTACGCTGAATGAAAAGCTGAACAGTCAGTTTGCTGACTGGCTGCTCAGAGAATATCCAGGGCTGGTATCTTCTAGGACAGATCGGCCACTGCTGGTCATGAATGCAGCAAGGTTTGCTTTGGATCATGTGTCGAAAGGAGCTAAAGTCATCCTGCTAGTCTTGGATGGGCTAGATTGGGAGCTGTGGCGATATCTACGCAGTGCCTTGGGCGAGCGCCAGTTCGTAGTTCAGGGTGAAGAGGCAGGCTTGGCGATATTGCCAACCGTTACAGAGTTCTCCCGACGCGCTCTGTTCGGAGGCTTGTCCCCCCGAAATATGACTAGCTTTGTAGATGATATTTATGGCACCGACATTCCGGCGCACGAGGAGGCGAGGACTCTGGCACGGGCGTTAGGCTACCTTGGCCGCATTGAGCAACTGAAGCCTATTTCGGCAAACAGGCGCATTAGATACCTCAAGGGGGAGCTCGTCTATGTGAATGGCAGCGAACAAGACTTTCGCCAGGCTCTTGCTCTAGATGCAAAGTGTTATGCTTTTGTCTACACTGAGATTGACTCTCACATCCATGACTCGAAGCTTGCCGAGTCTGAATTGAAAAGGACTGTCCAGCACTGGTTAGAGCATTTGGTGGAGGAAATCATCAGAGGAATACGAGAGAACACAGCACTCCGGGATGACATGAGCCTAAGAATGATTGTTGCCAGTGATCACGGGTTCTTGGATATCTCAGAGCAGAGCCAAGTGAGGTTCGAAAAGGGCATGACCTCATTCCTTGATCTGGAACGTCATGGTCGCCTCGCTATCGCCAGAATCAAAGTGGAAGAAGGTGTGACGGATATTGCCGCAACAACCGAAATGGTCCGGGGCTTCTACGACAGGCAATCAGCAGCATGGCACGTAATCTGGCGAGAACAAAGCGAACAATACGGACTAGCTGACTCCAGTTCTAGCGAGGGGGAGGTAGTTGCCTGGCTCATGCCCAGGTTGCTTCAGTACGTAAGCAAGGGCAAAGGCAACTATGTACATGGTGGACTATCTATGTACGAAGCCGTTGTTCCTGTTGCCGTGCTGACCCGAGGTATACTGGAAGTACAAGCTCCTGTAGTGACCTTGACTAGTAAACTTGAAAGTGAAGAGGAGGGGATTCTCTCTATTGCCGTTCTGAACAAAAACGACCAGCCATTGCGACATGTTGTGATACATGTCCCTGAACTGGGATTGGCACGGGTGCAGACTCGGGACATTGGACCAGGTAGCATAGAAAGGCTAGATGTAGCAGTTACCCCATCCAAATCAGGCGATGTTGCTGTACGGGTGATATGCGAGGGGGATATTGGCGGTGTGCGAAAGCGATTTGAGGAAATGCGTGTTCTGACTGTCCAGCCAGGACGCCTCGAAAGAATGCGCCTGTCCACTCGTCGCACTTTTGATGAAGATTGGTAGGAGACCGGGTGAATGACGATATCTAATAGGCAAACTGCAAAACTGCAAGACATGGAGTGGAGCCGGCGACTTGCGGAGGTCTTTCCTGGAGCTGTGGTGAACAAAGCTCTTGGCCTTCGCCACGAGATTAGCCAATTGCCACGTTTTGTGTCCGAGTGGTTGGTGGGCAAATTCTGTGAGACGGGCGACACTCGAGAAAATCTTGCCGAGATGGACGACTATGTGCGCGCTCACTATGTGGAACGCAAGCAAAAAAACGTCGCTCTGCATCGTCTCGAACAGCAAGGGCAGATAGAGTTGATTGATGCCTATAAAGTCAGAGTGGACCTATCCAAGCCGGAGGAGGAACGGTACAAGTTGGAGATTCCTTCTCTCGGGTTATATGATGCCAAGATCCAGAGGCATATCATTGATTCACATCCGCGCATGCTAGTAGACGGCGTATGGGGAATGGGGCAACTGCTTTATAAAGGTGAAACCAGTGAAGTAGTCCTCACTCGATTTCGCCCTTTCCAGCTCTCTAACGTGGATTTGGCGGCTTTCCAGGAAGGGCGTGCTTACTTCACAACTGAAGAGTGGCGGAAGGCGCTTATCAGCAGTACCGGCCTTAACCCCGATGCCTATTCATCACAGGCCCAGGTACACATCATTTCGCGCATGGTTCCCTTGGTAGAAAAGAATGCACACATAATAGAGTTAGGGCCGCCTGGCACTGGCAAGACCTACCTCTTCGACAAGATCTCGGTCTACTCGCGAGTAATCTCCGGCAGTGTGGTTAGCCCAGCCGTCCTGTTTTACAACATCCGCGATAAGACATCCGGTCTACTGGCTTACTATGATGCTGTAGTCTTTGATGAAATCGACAAGGTTGGCCGAGGACTCAAGGATGAGGTAGTGAACAAACTGCTCAAGTTCATGGCTGACGGTTCGTATGACCGCGGTGATGTGGAGATTCCAAGTTCGGCTTCAGTTGTATTGGTGGGCAATCTGCCGGCACTTGGGCAGGACTACGAGAGCGCACCCTGCCTTGAACTCCTACCTCCCTCAATGCAGCATAAGGCTTTTCTGGATAGACTGGCAGGTTTCATACCTGGCTGGGAGATTAGCAAAATCGGCCAACGTCAGGAGCATCTGACCTCTTATAACGGCTTTGCTGCTGACTATTTCTGCGAAATCTTGCATCTTCTAAGGGCACTGAACTTCCAGAACTATATCGACCAATACGTAAGCCTGGACAATGCGAATATCCGTGATGAGAAAGGCATCAAGGCTATCCTGAGCGGTCTCCTCAAGTTGCTATTCCCTGATGGAAGCTTTGGACCGGAAGATGTGCAGATGTATGCTGAACATGCCATTGGGTATCGACAGCGAGTCATCAACCAGCGGTATTCACTGTATCGTGATCCTGTTGACAAGAATCGCCCCTCGCTGAAGATGAAAGTGTAGCACGGGAATGGCCAAATATCACCCTGGATATGTCAATGAGTAAAAGTCAAATGACCACCACTGTGAGTACATCGGCCAGCTGGAAAGTGCGTGTTGTCGAAGGAAGTCATATGCGCCCGCACCAGAACAATGTATTCGTCATAGAATTCTCAGCTTCTAGTCAGGTGGAACCTGTGGAAGTCGAGCTCGCGCGTTCGGAGCAGTATGAGATTTTGTCACCAAACCCGATCATGGTTGAGCGCTTCGACAAGGGACCACGAAAAGGCGTTTTCATCATCCACCCGAATACTACTGGGACAATACCATTGAACTTCAGGATGGGCGAAATGATAAAGACATACTACGTAAGTGCCCATCCAGAGAATCCTTATATATTCGGCGAACCGATCAAGGATGAACACTTGTTTTTTGGACGCGTGGCTGAGTTGCGCGAGATCCATCGTGGGGTTACCAAGCGCAACAAGCAGAATTTCTTGATCACCGGCCCTAGACGAGCAGGCAAGACGAGCTTGCTCTTTCAACTTAAAACACGGCTGCAGTATCCGTTCGTTTCGCTCATGCTAACACCGGAGAAGATGGGACACGAACACCACCAGATGTTCAGATCTATCCTCCTGCAGTTGGGAGAGGAAGTGCGAGAGAATCAGGACGAGCAACCACCCCCTCTGAGCTTGGACGTGAAGACAGCTGGGCGAGAAACTCCAATCGATCTATTCAACTTTCATTTTGAGCGCGATCTCAAGAAGCACTTGGCATGGCTATCGAGAATGAGCGATGAGGCCAGAGTCATTCTGTTGCTAGATGAAGCAACTTTTCTATTGGCTGACCCCTCAACGGCAGGAAACACATCGGACACAAGGCAGGCGTTTCTACGCCATTTGCTACAAACTTATGAGCGGGTTGCATGTGTCCTGGCCGGAACGCCACAGATACTCAGGATGACCAGTATCACCTCGCCCCTTTACAATATCTTCTCTGGTGTGAAGCTAAGGGGGTTCTCTCGTGAAGAAACGGAAGCGTTGATCCGGGAACCAGCCCGGCAAGCAAACATCTGGTTTGAGGATGAAGCTGTTTCCAGGATTATTGAGTATGGTGGATGTTCTCCCTACTACACCCAGGCCCTATGCTCACTTTCGCTTGATCACAGATATGAGACAGTCACCGCTCCTCTTGATCCCAATGAGCCAGTCAGTGTCGATCTTGTGCATGTAAATGCGGCCATTCGCAGAATCCTCGACACTGTAGACTATGGTCTACAGTCATTGTGGGGTGCCCTTGAGCCAGACGAGAGAGAGATTTTACGGGAAATGGTTGCAGGACCGGTGATCGTCTGCCAAAATAACCGCGATGTCCTGTCTAGGCTGGTCGATATGAGTCTAGTAGATTTGGTCGCACGTGATCAAACTACGCCAAGTCAAAGGACTTTTGCCAGCATCAAAGCTAGGTTGGATGAAGAGTGGCTTCGCTTGCAAGGAGAGTAGCGCATGCTGTCACCATACTTTGTAGGCATAGACCCATCTGCTGCTAAACTTCGCATGTTCTTTGACCGAAAGCGGGAAATACAAGCCATTAGCCAGTATCTTCTAAATGGTGACTCGGTGTTAGTCATTGGAGAACGCCGCATTGGAAAGACTTTCTTGTTGTACATGCTCGGAAGCCACGCCCGGCGTAATGCCAACCTGTATGATCAGATGTTGGACCAAGATACGGCTGCCCTACTAGCAGGGTTTCACAATGCAACGGCGTCGAGTCGATGGTTATTTGTGAATTTGTCAGGAGCCTCAACTGCCGCAGGATTCTACTTCGATATCTTGACAAAACTGGCTGGAGAGCAAGAAAACCGAATCGAGCAGTATAAGACACTATTTCCAATGGATCACGCCATGTTTGTAAGCGAAGTGATGAGCCTATCAGATGATCTATGCCGCGAAAAGAAGCGAGCAATCGTATTGGTGGATGAAAGCGAGAAACTGATCGAGCTAGATGGAGGAGAGGACGTTTTTTCCTGCCTTAAGGCGGCGATACAGCAGTGCGATCATGTGAACTTTGTCCTGGCAGGAGATTTCAAACCCCACCAAGAGACAGCGCAGTTTAGGAACTTGAGGGGCGTTCTCGGAGCAGTACATCTTGGTCCCCTCGACTCTGCAGGTGCTAGGGGATTGATCGCGCTTCCCGTTTCGGGATGGTTGTCGTTTGAGGACGCAACCCTACAGAGGATTCTGGAGCTTACCGGGGGTAAACCTGGATTGGTTCAGGTACTGTGTGACCATCTGTGTGCATGTGTTTCGTCGGGACATGCGGCAAGCAGACATATCCAAGTGGCTGATTTCGATCAACTTTGGGAATCGTTCCTGCGTGATAGAGTATTCGAGAGCTTCGATGCACCGTTGAGAGAGTATTTTGACGGCTTACGGGGCCACGAGCAAGAGATATTCGCTTTCCTTGCACACCACCCCATGGCGACGGCAGATGCGATCGCTACGGTGCTCGAAGTATCGTTGCCGCTGGTTGAGAGAAGCCTCTACCTATTACGTACCACGCATAGAGTGAAGACGTCTGAGAATCGTTCTTGTATAAGCGCCCAAGTCGTTCAGGAATTCGGGTCTCGATTTATCCCTCATCCCATGCATGCAGCAGAGCTAACTTTTTCCCGCTCAAGCGCGTTTACAGAATTACTCGGGGGTGAACATGCCACTTTAGAATACAAGGCAAGCATGCGGTGGGACTACAGAGCCAAGCAAGTGAGCAAAGCACTTGAGAAAGTGATCGCCAAGACCGTTGCAGGGTTTCTCAACAGCGAAGGTGGAACACTTCTTATCGGGGTAGCAGACGACTGCACGGTGAAAGGTATCGAGCAGGATCTGAAAACCTTAAAAAAAGGCGATAAAGATGGGTATGAGCAAAAACTGCGAGAGATTCTGAACAACGCCCTTGGCGTAGAATTCGCTCCATATCAGCATGTCTCTTTCGAAGAGCATGAAGGGAAGGTCATCTGTGTTGTTCAGGTAGAACCCTGCCGCACCCCAGTATACCTAACTGACAAGGGGAGCAAGGAATTCTACATTCGAGCAGGCAACACAACCCAGCCACTTGACATGCAAGCAGCTCATAAATATATCAGTATGCGATGGCCAGTGCGAAGCATGTCCAGGTAGCATCTCTACAAGGATGAGGTCACTCGTTGAGCATTCGGTTAGCGTATTTTCCGGGCCCGAGCTACTAGGGGCAGGATGATCGAGTTCGAGAAAGACACGGATGGGGAATGGGGGCAGTGTGACGGCCAGTGTTATGCCTGCGAGCTTCTTGGCTAGGCGGCCTATCTGGGAGTCTTGTTAAGAGTACCGGACCAAGCTGGAGCGCGACCTGAACCGCCAGCAGCCGGACTGGGTCCAGCTCAGCCCGGCGATGCTAACGGCGGCCGTCCGGCGCCCGCGAAGGCACGCACCTCCTCGCCCCCCCGAACCCCTCGCCCCAACATCTTGCGTTCTCCCCGCACGGTGGTATAATAGCGCGGCAGAGAGGCGGATGTGGACACGGACCGGCACAGCGCGGATGCACAGTCGATGGCACGGCCCGCCGGCGATCGGGGGCGGATCGCGGCCTATGCCGCCATCACTGCCCTCCTCGGGCTGCTGCTCTATCCCGCCGCCGGCTGGCTGGTCCGCTCGTGGCTGGTCAACCCCTACTATAGCCACGGGTTCCTGATCCCCCCCATCGCCGCATTTTTCGCCTGGCGCCAATGGCCGCGTGTGGCGCGCGAGCCGCGGAGGGGGGAAACCTGGCCCGGCCTCGCGCTGGCGGTGGCGGGGCTGGCCGCCGTGGTGTGGGCCACGCAGTGGCGGAACCACGTCGTCGCCGCCCTGGCCGTCGTGCCCCTGCTGGCCGGCATCCTCCTTTTCCTCGAAGGCCGGGCGCGCCTCAGGCCGTGGCTCTTTCCGCTCCTCTTCGCGGCTCTCATGGTGCCGCTGCCCATCGTCGACAGGCTGGCCCCCTGGATGGAAGCCTTTACCGCTCACGGGGCGGCGACCGTGGCCCACCTGCTGGGCCTGCAGGTCGTGGCGCAAGGGGGCGAGATCTCGATCCCGGGAACCGCGATCGTGGTCGGTGCGCCGTGCAGCGGACTGCGCTCGCTGGTCACCATCGTCACCATCGGCGCGGTGTGGGCGCACATCGTAGAGGGCAGCCGGATCGCCAGGCTCGGCCTGCTGGGCGCGCTCCTGCCGCTGGCGGCGGCGGCCAACGTCGTGCGCATCGCGAGCCTGTTGGTCGTCGCGGCGCGCCTGGGCGAGGAGGTCGCGCTCAGCTACTACCACGACTGGTCAGGCATCGTCCTCTTTGCCCTCGTGTTGGGTGCGATGCTGTTCCTGGGCAAGGTGCTCGGATGCGCGCGGATACGCGACGATATCTGGTAGTCATCGCCCTGCTCGCCCTTGGCCTGGTGCTGGCCCGGCGTGCCCCGTGGCCGCGCAGCCCGGGCGACCCTGTCACCGGTGCCGCGACGCCTGCCGCGCCGTCGCCGGCCGAGTACACCTACTTTGTCGACGTCGAGGGCTGGTACCGCATCACGCCCCGGAAGCCGTGGTGCGCAGCGCCTACGACCTGACCGCCGGGACGACCGGGGCAGTGGCTGCCGCGCTCCCAGGCGTGCTCGGCGAGTGGCAGCAGATCGGCGAGGACGAGGACCTGAGCGCCGATCCCGCCGTCATCGAGTTTCTCCACCACCCCCCGGTCGCACTCCAGCGCACCTACCGGCACACCGATGGGCAGCGCCTCGTCCTGGCACTGCTCGGCAACAGCGGAGAGGACAGCTTTCTCCTGTTCAGCCACACGCCCGAGACGTGTTACCCGGGGCGGCTGTGGCAGACGGTCGAAAGCGGGCTGGAATCGACGTCCATCGACGGGCAGGCGGTCCAGGTGCGCTATCTGCTGGCCGAGCACCTGGAAACGCACGAGCGGCTGGTGGTCATGTTCTGGTACCTGTGGGACAATGCGGAGCGCGATGCGCGGCAGGGCGTGCTTTCCATGCGACTCAACCTGTGGGTGCCCGCGGGCGAGAGCGAGAGGGAGGTGCTGGCCCGTGGCTGGGAGTTCTTCCGGCTCCTGTTCCCCGTCGCCCTGCCCTGGGACAGGTTCTAGGCACGTGGCCACGGGCAGGACCAGGCTGCGCCTCCGGCACCGGCCGCCGTGGATCGCCGTCGTGCTGGTTGCCGCGCTGGCAGGGCTCGGGCTGCTGGCGGCCTGCGTGGGCGGCCCGGCCCCCATTCCGCACACCGACGTGAACCCCTACGGCGCCAACTTTTTTCTCGACCGCGAGGTGGAGGGCTGGAAGCAGGACAAGACGCTGGAGATGGCGCGCGCCGCGGGGATCGGCTGGATCAAGCAGCAGTTCTCGTGGGAAGAGATCGAGCCCCGCCGCAAGGGCGAGTTCGAATGGGCCAAGCACGACAGGATCGTCGACCTGGCGGAGCAATACGGGATGCAGATCATCGCCCGCCTCGACAGGCCACCCGACTGGACGCGGCAGGACAACCGCGTCAAGACACGTCCGCCGGACGACCTCGAGGATTACGGCGATTTCGTGTACGAGGTGGCACGGCGCTACAAGGGACGGGTGCGCTACCTGCAGATCTGGAACGAGCCGAACCTGTCGGCCGAGTGGGGCTTTGAGCGGGTCGACGCCGTGGCCTATACCCGGCTGTTGGCCGTGGCGTACCGGCGGGCAAAGGAGGCGGATCCCGGCGTCGTCGTCCTGAGCGCGCCGCTGGCCATGACGCTGGAAGATGCCTCCATGCGCGGCAATCACAACGACCTGGTCTTTTTGGCCGAGATGTACGAGGCGGGCGCCGGCGCCTGGTTCGACGTCCTGTCGGCCAATGCCTTCGGCTTTGATCGGCCGCCGGAGGACGAGCCGCACCCGGACGTGCTGAACCTGCGCCGCGTCGAGCTGCAGCGCGAGATCATGGAGCGTTACGGCAACGCGGGCAAGGCCATCTGGATCAACGAGTACGGCTGGAACGCGGCGCCCGCGTCGTTCCCCCGGGAGCTGCTGCCCTGGGAACGGGTCAGCGAAACGCAGCAGGCGGAATACACGGTGCGCGGCATTGAATGGGCCAGGGCCCACTGGCCCTGGCTGGGTGTCGTCAACATCTGGTACTTTCGCCAGGTCGGCGACGTGCCCCCCGACAGGGCGGCCTACTATTTTGCCCTCGTGGACCCCGAGTTCGAGGCGAACCCCGTCTATGACACGCTGCTGAACGCCACGCGTAACTAGCAGCCTGTCGGAGAGCCCGTTCGTAGTGTGCGCTTCAGCGCGCTTGTGGGGCGATGAATCGCCCACTACGAACCTGGGGCGATGAATCGCCCACTACGAACCTGCGCTGCTGGACGCCACGCGTGACTAGCAGCCTGTCGGAGAGCCCGTTCGTAGTGTGCGCTTCAGCGCGCTTGTGGGGCGATAAATCGCCCACTACGAACCTGAGGCGATAAATCGCCCACTACGAACCTGCGGTGCTGGACGCCACGCGTGAATAGCAGCCTGTCGGAGAGCCCGTTCGTAGTGTGCGCTTCAGCGCGCTTGTGGGGCGATGAATCGCCCACTACGAACCTGGCGATAAATCGCCCACTACGAACCTGCGGTGCTGAACGCCACGCGTGAATAGCAGCCTGTCGGAGAGCCCGTTCGTAGTGTGCGCTTCAGCGCGCTTGTGGGGCGATAAATCGCCCACTACGAACCTGGGGCGATAAATCGCCCACTACGAACCTGCAAGCAAGCACCCCTCCGACAACCTGCTGGCAACCGGCGTCTCAGCGTGCCGGGCGCTGCGGAATGCCGGGAATCGAGTAATCGGCAGGGGCGCGCGGCCGTGCGCCCCGCGAGACCGCCCCTTACTGCCGGCGCCTGGCCCGCCATTGCAGGCCGGCGTATCCGGCCAGCGTTCCCAGCCCGGTCAGCATCAGGACGATGGTCGACGATTCGGGCACGACGGGAGTATCCGGCGGCACGGCGGTCGGCGTCGGCGTCACCCACGGCGTGGGCCCGGGCGTGGTCGTCGAGGTGGGTGTCGCCGTGGGCGGCCTGGTCGTGCTCGTCGGCGTCGGCGATGGCTGCTGCACGGAACAGACGTCGCTGCTCAGGAACCGCAGCCCCTCCGCCGACGTCATCTCGCTGTCGAGCGTGATGGACGTCACGTCCCCTCCCAGGAGCACCGTAAACGTGACCTGCCCGGTGGTACCGGGTGCCAGGCTGCCGAGCTGCCACGTGATCAGGCCCCCGGACATGGTGCCCCCGTCGCTGGCGGATAGGAACTGGGTCCCGGCGGGCACATTCGTGACGAGCACCACGCCTGTGACCTCCGCGCCGGCCTCGGCGGGGATCTCGTAGTCGAGGGTGAAGGTCGCCTCGTCTCCGACGACGGCCGGCGACCCCGGACAGAGCACGGCGAGGTCGAGGGCGACCGGGTTGCCGCGATCTGATCGTCCGACACGCGGTCGTTGTTGTCGCCCACCTGGGCCGACAGCCAAAGCTGGGGGCAGGCGACGTCGCCGGGGAAAAGAGTGGCGCGATGGAAGGCAAACTCGACGACGCCCGGCACCGTCGTGCTGTACACGGCCAGCCCATCGAGGCCCATCGTCGTCGGGGCGACGACACCTGGCAGGATGGCCTCGCTGTTCGAGATCTCGGCCGTCAGCCCGGCGGCCCCCTGCGCGCACTGGAAACCAAGCTTGTACGCTTCCGAGTTGCCCAGGCCGATGCCATCCAGGAAAGGTGAAGCGACGAGAGGCCCCTGGTCGGGCCCGTGCGTGCCTACCCCGGGGTCGTCTGCGGTGCCTGTCTGGCTGTCCGAGTCGCCCGCGCGTCCATCGACGTCGATGCGAAAGTACCAGGTGTCGTCAGCCGGCTGGTAGTGGGCCCACAAGGCGATGGCGTCATAACCGGAGCGGGCAAAGGTCGGAGCCTGGTGGGGGTGGAGCTGACTGTCGGTGATAAACACATCCAGGCCGTCATCGGCCATCTGCCAGCCGGCGTCCCAGTCGCCGCCGGCACCGTCCAACACGATGGATCCACCCTGGGCCGCGACCGGTCCTGCCCCGGAGAGGGACAGGACGGCCAGGCACACAACGGCGACCGCGATCGCACCCTGCATCTTTGACCTGTTACGTAGCAACATCATTGGCTCCTTTCGTCCAGCGAGGCGGTTGCGACAGATGCCCAGACCGGGCAAGTATAGCAAAGAAATGGATATAAGACAACTTTCGAGGCTCCTGCTGGAACAATGGAAGAAGGCCGGACTATTTGCCGGGCTATTTGAAGGAGTGGTAGCGGTTTTCACGTGCATTGCACCAACGGCAGGTGCAACGCACGTGAAGACGGCGGCGCTCCAGCCCGATCAAACAAGACCAGACAGCCATGCTCACAACCGCTGCCTCTCTCCCAGGACGGCGAGCACGTGGTTGCGCTCGCCCAGGTCGGCGGCGGGGACGAGGTTGCCAGGCAGGGGGCGGCCGTTGAGGGACAGGCTGCGGACGCCGCGGCAGACGCCGTCGGGGTTCCGCACCTCGACGTCGACGGCGCGGCCGCGGAACAGGCGCCGCGCCTTGAAGCTCGGCCAGTTGCTGGGGATGCAGGGGTCCACGCGCAGGCCGTCGAGCTCGGGCCGCAGGCCCAGGATGTACTGGGTGGCGCTGTAGTAGGCCCAGGCGGCGGCGCCGGTCAGCCACGAGGTGCGGGCGTTGCCGGCCCGGGGCGAGTAGGTGGAATAGGTGGTCTGCCCCTGCACGTAGGGCTCCATCTGGCGGATCTCGGCGCGGTCGTTGTAGGCGGCGGGCATGGAGGCGCGATAGGTACGGTAGGCCCGGTCGCCCTCTCCCAGGAGGCAGTCGGCCATGACGCCCCAGCCCTGGGTGTGGTTAAAGATGCCGGCGTTTTCCTTGACGCCGGGGTTAAAGACCACGGCGCGCATGACGTCGATGGGCGTCCGGACAAAGGGCGGCGCCGAGAGCATGAGGCCGTAGGGGGTGGCCAGGCGCTCGTGGACGGTCTGCATGCAGCGGGCGGCCTGCTCGGGCGTGGCCGCGCCGCTGATGACGGCCCACAGCTGGGTGTTGAGGTAGACCTGCCCCTCGGCCGCGTCGCGGGTGCCGTACACCGTGCCGTCCTCGCCGATGGCCCAGATGAACCACTCGCCATCCCAGGCGCAGGCCTGGACGCTGGCGTCGAGCTCGTCGCGGCGGGCCAGGGCCCAGGCGGCCTCGCCGTCCTTGCCCAGCCGCCCGGCGATCTCGGCATAGGTGGTGAGGCCCAGGCGGAGCTGGAAGGCGACAAAGAGGCTCTCGCCGTGGTAGCCCAGGCGCAGGCAATCGTTCCAGTCGGCGGCCAGGCCGCAGGGCAGGCCGTGGCGGCCGCGGCGCTCCAGGTTGAACTCCAGGGCGCGGCGCAGGTGGCCCAGGACGGTCGCCTCGCCCTCGTCGGCGTAGGGCAGCACCTTGTCGTAAAACGACAGGTCGCCCGTCTCGCCCACCAGGGCGGGGACGGCGTTAAAGAACCACAGGCAGTCGTCGGAGCGGTAGTCCTGGGGTTCGGGGCCCTGTTCGTGGCCGGGGCGGTGCTCGAAGGGGCGGACGATGGGCATGGCCCCGCCGTTGGACAACTGCCCCGTCAGCAGCAGCTCCAGCCGCTGGCGGGCCAGGTCGGGGATGGCGGCGGCGACGCCCAGGATGTCCTGCACCGAGTCGCGAAAGCCCAGGCCGTCGCGCTCGCCGTTGTAGACCAGGCTGGCGGCCCGCGACCAGGCAAAGGTGACGAGGCAGTTGTACAGGCCCCAGACGTTGACCGTGTGGTTCAGATCCTCGTCGGGCGTGTCCACCTCCAGGCTGCCCAGGCGGGCGTGCCAGTGGTCCTTGAGCTTTTGCAGCTCGAGGGCGGCCCGTTCGGGCGAGCCGAACTCGGCGACGTTGATGCGGCCCACGGTGCGGGCGTCGCCGATGCCCAGGAGCACCAGGAGGTCGCGGCTCTCGCCCGGGGCCAGGGTGAGATCAGCCTGCAGGCAGCCGCAGGCGTTGTCGCCGTAGGCGTCGCTGCCGGTGCACCCCCCGCGCTCGACGGCCAGCGGGTTGTGATAGCCCCGGTAGGGGCCCAGGAACGCCTCGCGGCTGGTGTCGTAGCCGGCCAGGGGCGCGCCGGCGAGGGCCATCCAGGCATGGCTGGCGGCGTCGTGCAGGTAAAAGCCCCCGCCCTCGGGCGTCAGGTTGTCCTGGATGGCGATGCGCAGCAGGCCGTGTTCCAGGCTGCCCCGGACGATAAAGAGGGAGTACTGGAGGTTCACCTGGTCCTGGACCGTGTCCCACTGGTTGGTGAACTCGCAGAAGGTAAAGGCCGAGAGCCGGCGGGGACTGTCGCCCTCGTTGGTCACCCGCAGCCACCAGTACTCGAAGGCCCGCCCCAGGGGCACAAAGTAGGTCACCTGGCTGGCGATGCCGTCATAGTGCGACTCGATGGTCGTGTAGCCCGTGCCGTGGCGGCAGGTGGACCGGTAGCGGTCCAGGGGCTTGCCCACGGGCTGCCACGAGGCGGACCAGTAGTCGCCATTGTCGGCGTCGCGCAGGTAGAGATAGCGTCCCGGCTGGTCGGCCGGGACGCCGTTAAAGCGCAGCCGCAGGAACCGCCCCCGGGCGCCGGAGCGGAAAAAGCCATAGCCGCCGGCGTTGTTGGTGATGATGGCGCCGTACTCGGTGGAGCCCAGGTAGTTGCTCCACGATTGAGGTGTGTCGGGCCGGGTGATGACATACTCCCGGGCCTCGTCGTCGAAATAGCCGTACCTCATGCAGCCTCCCTGGCTCGTCAATCGTCGGGCGCGCCGGCGGCTTTCAACAGGCGCAGCGCCCGCAAGGTCACCCACTTGTTTGGCTGGCGTTTGGGCCCAAACTCTACCCAGGTCTTGCCGGCATAGTCGTATTCCAGGGGCCAGCGTCCCTGGGCGTCCTGCTTGTCACGGATGAGGGCCAGGGCGTTGGCCAGGCGGGGGTCGTCGCCGCAGCCCAGGGAGACCAGGGCCTCGGCGAGCTGCAGCAGGTCGGTCACGTAAAAGACCGGGAAGCCAAACTTCCACCAGTTGCCGCTGGGCTTGGGGGCCCAGCCACAGGGATAGGCCGCCGTCGCCGGGTCGGTGCCCAGGAAAAAGTCGAGCCCCTGGCCGATGGCCCGCTCCACGAGGGGCGTGCGGCGCGCGGCCGGCCAGCGGCCGAAGGCGAGCATCACCTTGACGCCGCCCCAGGCGCAGGGCAGCTTGTTGTTGGAGCCGCAGGCAAAGAGGGGGCCGCACTTGCTGGCATAGTAGCGCAGGGGCGCGTGCCGGTCGGTATTGGGGGCCAGGCCCTCACCGGTGGTGGTGCGGGCCATCCATTCGAAGGCGGGGTCCAGGCGCTGGGCGTCGCAGCCCAGGGCAAGCAGGGCCCAGCACAGGTTGCCCTGCAGGCAGTCGGCCGTGCTGGAGGGGGTGCCCCCGATGCCGAACTGCCCGGCGGGCAGCAGGCTCTGCTCCAGCATGGTTTCGGACGCCTGCGCCACCCGCGGGTCGGCCTCGGGCGAGGCGCCCAGTTGCGCCAGGGTGATGAGCGACCAGACGGTGCCCCGGTACTTTGGGTAGTAGCCTGCCCCCGGCTCGACCCAGTAGCCCCCGGACTCCATGGCCGCCAGGATGGCGGCGATGGGCCCCCGGGCGTGGGCCTCCTCGCGGGCGGCCAACAGCTCCGGGTCGTCACCCGGCCGGTCCAGGAGGTCGCGCAGCGCCAGGTAGCGGACCCCCGGGGAGTCGGGCTCCAGCAGCCACGACAGCGAATCGCCCTTGAGTTGTCCTTGCCACGACATGGTCACCTCCCGTTCTGGCCGGCCCGCCGGCCGGGAACCGGCACGGTCGGGGCGGGCGAGAGGGTGTGAGGGCGCGGTGGCGGTCAGCCCGCGATCTGTCTGGCCCAGGCGGCGGCGCGCTCCACCTCGCCGTTAGCCAACGGACCCTCTTTGCCCTTGACGAAAAAGCCGCCCGGCGAGCCGACAGGGGTCCCGCCCTTTTCGCCCAAGGCGGCCTCGATGCGCGGGCCGGCGTAGCCAAAGATGCGCACCCACTTGGCAGTGAGGCGGGTGTCAAAGCCGGCGACGCGGACCCCGGCCAGGGAGTTGGCCGGGAGCTGGTCGAGAAAGCCCTGGGTGGTCTCTGTCGGCCGGCCGCCATGGGTGGGCGCCCCGACGACGAGGAGGTCGCCCGCCTCCAGGCCGGCGACGCTGGCGCCGGTCACGTTTTGCAGCTTGACCTCGCCAGGCAGGGCGGCGGCGATGGCCTCGGCGATGGTCCGGGTGTTGCCATAGACAGATTCGTAGATCACGACGGATTTCATTGGTGTTCTCCTTTCCCTTGGAGAGACGGACATGCCTGTCCTCCCTCTTTTTCCCTGTCCGGCCGGCCCAGTATACCACAAGATCCAGCGGACGTCACGTCGCTTAATCGGTGGTTGATCCGGCCGGCCGAGAGACCGGCACGCAGCCCGGCATCTGCCAGGATATCACGATCCCGAGCGGCCGGCATCCCCCAAAGAGGGGATTCGAGCCGGCAAAAAAGGACCGCCGGAGGGGCGGTCCTTTCCTACGATTGGGGGAGAAGAACCGACACATTTGTGGTAGCGCGCCTCCGTGGGGCCGACTCGCCTGTCAGCTCGCCCGGACGAGGAGCAAGGGCTTGGTGCCGGCGCGCAGCACGCGGTCGGCGACGCTGCCCAGGGCCCAGCGCGCCAGGCCGGTGCGGCCGTGGGTGCACATGGCGATGAGGTCGACGTCGTGGGCCTCGGCGTACTCGACGATGCAGGCCGCCACGGAGCCGACCGACAGAGCGGTGGTGGCGGCGAGCCCCTCCTCGGCCAGTTGGCCGGCGACGTGGTCCAGGTAGGCCTGGGCGTCCTTCTCGGCCGTCTCCAGGGCGCCCTGAATGGGGAGGTACCAGTCGCCGGTCATCGAACTGGAGACGTAGGCGATGGGCACCTGGAAGAGGATCAGGTGCGAGTCGAGGGCCCGCGCCACGGCCGAGACCACCGGCAAGATCCCCTCCGCCAGGTGCGAGCCGTCCAACGGCACCAGGATCCGGCGGCAGAGTGTCGCCTCGTGGGCCCCGGCGCGCCCCGCCTCGCAGGCGCGCATCAGGAGCAGGGGCACGGGGGCCGCCTGCAAGACCCGCTCGGCCACACTGCCGTGGGTCCACCGCTTGAAACCGCTGTAGCCGTGGGTGGCCATCACGATGTAGTCAATGCCCGAGGTCGAGACATAGTCGAGGATGGCCTCCGGCGCCGGACCCTCCCGGAAGGCGTACTGGGCCGTGAGGCCCCTGGCGTGCAACTGCACCACCAGCCCCCGCAAGTAGTCCTCCGCCTCCGTGGCAAGCTGGAGCAGGAGCGACCCGGCCTTCATGCCCGCCCTGCCCAGGGCGTCCTGGGCATCGGGCTCGATGGAGACGGTGCGGAACAGGACCATCTCGGCCGGCAGCCCGCCGGCCAGCATAGCGGCGCAAGGGATCGCCTGCTCGGCCAGCTCCGAACCATCCAACGGAACAAGGATTCGGGTAACCATACTTCACCTCTCTTCCGCTTCCGAACGTTCGTGGCCTCGACCCGGCATTCCGACGTGTTGCGTGGGCGCTGTGTGGTGACGGTACGTCCACTTTCATTATAGGGTAGCGGGGGCCGATTGTCAATAGCCACCGGACGAGAACGGCCGTGAACGGCGGCGAGCATTCCGGCGTTGATCTACTGGTGAACAGCACTACCCGCCGTCCATCAAGTCACACAACGAGAGTGGAGAATGTTCGAAACAGCCGACTCGCCCAATCCTTCGATCCGGACCCCTCGCCTGGTGCTGCGTCCCTTCCGGGCGGCCGATGCCGAGGGGCTGCAGCGCCTGTACCAGTCGGACGACGTGCGGCGCTACATGCCCATCCCGTCGGCCCCGTCGCTGGAACAGATGCAGCGCTTTGTCGCCAGGCAGGTGGCCCACTGGGAAAAGCACGGCTGCGGCCACTGGGGCCTGGTGCCGGAGGGCGAGGAGGAGATCGCCGGCTGGGCGGGCTTGCAGTACCTCCCCGAGCTGGACGAGATCGAAGTGGCCTACGCCCTCGACCGGCCCTTCTGGGGCAAGGGCTACGCCACGGAGGCCGCCCTGGCGTCCCTGCACTTCGGGTTCACCCACCTGGACCTGGACCACATCATCGCCCTGGTCCACCCCGACAACCTCGCCTCGCGGCGCGTCATCGAGAAGTGCGGCATGACTTATGTCGAGACGATCTCGCTGTGGGGCATGGAGCTGATGCGCCACCGGTGCACCGCCATCCGGTGAGCCGGGCGCCGGCGGGGTGGCACACCCGCCGTTGGCAGGGTCGTTCCAAGCCGGCCCTCCCCGAAGGCGATCGCTACCTTGACCGGACCCTGAAATTCGCTCGCAAACCCCTTGACACACCCCGCACAATATGATATAATCTACTCGTGTAGACTATTCGAGTAGACACTTCGAGTAGATTGGGATGGAGACAAGGAGGCAACGCGTGCCGCGCTCAAGACCGGTCACCCGAAAAGACGTCGCTGCGCGAGCCGGCGTTTCTGTAGCCGTGGTCTCTTACGTCGTAAACGATGGTCCCCGCCCCGTCTCGCCCGAAACACGCGCCAAAGTCGAGCAAGCCATCGAAGAGCTGGGTTACTATCCCAACGAGCTGGCACGCAGCCTGCGCCGCCAGCAGAGCTTTACCATCGGGCTGCTCATCCCCAACCTGACCAACCCCGTCTATGCCGAAATTGCCCGCAGCATGGAGGACGTGTGCACGGAGGCGGGCTACCTGGTCTTGCTGTGCGACAGCGCCCGCGATCCGATCCAGGAAAAGCGGTTCGTGGAGATGCTGCGGGCCAAGCAGGTCGATGGAGTGGTCATGATTCCCTCGACCAACCCCCTGGAGCTGGTCGACCTGTTGCGGCAGGCGCGCATTCCAACCATCGTGTTGGAACACGATCTGCCCGGCGTGGACTGCATCGCCAACGACGACCACACCGGTGGGCAACTGGCGGTGCAACACCTCCTCGACCTGGGTCATCGCCGCATCGCGCTCATTCGCCGCGTGCCCTCCAGCGCGCTCAGCTCCGAGCGCTTTGCCGGCTATCGCCAGGCCCTGGAAGAGGCCGGCATCGACTTCGATCCGGCCCTCGTGGTCCAGAGCGAAGCCGGCCCCGCGGCCGGCTGCAAGGCAATGCAGCAACTGCTGGCCCTGCCACAGCGGCCGACGGCGGTCATTACCCACAACGACGTGCTGGCCCTGGGCGCGCTGCACGCCGCCTGGCAAGCCGGGCTGTCAGTTCCGCGCGAGCTATCTCTGGTGGGCTATGACGACATTCAAAGCTCGGCCTTCCTCGTGCCTCCCCTCACCACAGTCCAGTTTCCCAAGGAGGGAATGGGGCGCGAGGCAGCAGAGCAGATTCTGCGCCTCGTGCAACAAGAAGGCGGCGCATCACCACAGACCAGGCTGCTGCCCGTCAAGCTCGTCGTGCGGGCCTCGACCGCCCCACCACCGGCCGGGTAGCAAGCGAAAGGAGAAACGCATGACCGACGATGGCATCAGCTCCAGGGAACGGGTCCACCGCGCACTGAGCCACCAGCAGCCCGATCGCACGCCCCTGGACCTGGGGGGCTGCGCGGTGACGGGCATGCACGCCAGCACGGTCTACAGGCTGCGCCAGGCCCTGTCCCTCGATCCGCCAGGCACCCCGGTCAAGGTCATCGAGCCATACCAGATGCTGGGCGAGATCGGGCCCGACCTCCTGAGCCGGCTTGGGGTCGACGTGGTGCCGCTGTTCAGCACCCGCACCATGTTCGGCTTTCACAACCAAGGCTGGAAGCCCTGGACCCTGTTCGACGGCACGCCGGTCCTGGTGCCCGAAGGCATGAACACCGATCCCGAGCCCAACGGCGACATCCTGGTCTACCCGCAAGGGGACCGCACGGCCCCGCCGTCGGGGCGCATGCCCCATGGCGGCTACTACTTTGACTCTATCATCCGCCAGCCCCCCCTGGACGAGGGGAGCCTCAGGGTCGAGGACAACCTGGAAGAGTTCGGGCCAATCTCGGATGCCGAGCTGGAGTGTTTCCGCAGCGAGGCCGAGCGCCTGTACACCACGACCGACAAGGCGATCCTGGGTGATTTTGGCGGCACCAGCTTTGGCGACATTGCCTTTGTGCCCGGGCCCGCGCTAAAGCACCCCAAGGGAATTCGCGACGTCGAGGAGTGGTACGTCAGCACCGTCAAGCGGCGCCGCCACCTGTACCAGATCTTTGAACGGCAGTGCGAGATTGGCATTGCCAACCTGGAGCGCATCTACCAGGCCGTCGGCGATCGCATCTCGGTGGCCTTTGTCTCGGGCACCGACTTTGGCACCCAGACGGGCCCTTTTCTGTCGGTCAAGACCTATCGCGAGCTGTACCAGCCCTTCCACCGCATGGTCAACGACTGGATCCACGAGCACACCGGTTGGAAGACCTTTATCCACACCTGCGGCTCGATCATGCCCCTCATCGAGCACCTGATCGAGGCCGGGTTCGACGTCCTGAACCCCGTGCAATGGTCGGCGGCCAACATGGACCGCGCCGAGCTGAAGCAGCGCTTTGGCGATCGAGTCACCTTGTGGGGCGGCGGGGTCAATAGCCAGCAGACCCTGCCCTTTGGCACGCCCGACCAGGTGCGCGCCGAGGCACGCGACAGCATCCGGCTGCTGGGCGCCGGCGGCGGTTACGTCTTTAACACCATCCACAACGTGCAGCCCGGCGTCCCGGTCGAGAACCTGCTGGCCATGTACGAAGCAGTGAACGAGCAGGCATGAGTGCCTGACAAGCATCATTCCCGCACGGCGGGGAAGAGGTTGCCCTTTTGGGCCGTTCACGGAAGGGCCTGTCGTGAGGGCGGCAGTCCACGGCATGGCCGCGCGGCTTGCCTTGACCCGCAAACTCGTACAGGAGGAGGTGTCTGGGGCAGAGAGGCACGTACAAGGTCGTATGTCGGTCAGGGAGCGTGATTCGAACCATATCCAATGGAGGAAAGGAAAGAAATGAACAGCTCGAAAGTCGTGTATGCATTGCTGGCAATTCTGTTGATCGTCGTGGTCGTAGGCTGTGGTCCCACGCCCGCCCCGGCGGCCGAGCCCGCGACGGAAGGGGGCGCCCAGAGCGCGGCGCCGGCCGCCGAGGCCAAGTACCACTTTGTCATGGTCTCTCACATTGGGTCGAGCGACCCGAACATGCTGTGGCTCACGTATGCCATCGAAGACTTTGAGCGGCGTTATCCCGAAGTCACCATCGACTATGTCGCAACGGATCAGTTCAGCGTCGAGAACCTCGTCTCCCTGCTGCGCCAGACCATCGCCACCCAGCCAGACGGCATCGCCATCCCCATCGTGTCTGGCGAGGCCCAGGCGCCGGTGCTCCAGGAGGCCATCGCCGGGGGCATCCCGGTTGTGGCGGTCAACACCATCCCCGACGGCGAGCCAACCGTGTCGTACCTGACGTACGTGGGCGGCGACCTGTACCAGGATGGCGTTGTCCTGGCGCAGGCCATCATCGACGCCGCGGCCGAGGGCAAGGTGCCGCAGCCCACGCAGGCGGTGTGCGCCAACCCCGACATCGGCCACCAGGGCCTGGTTGCGCGCTGCAACGGCTTTAACGACACCATGGCCGCCATCGGCGTGCAGTCCGAAATGCTCGACATCTCCAGCGATCCGGCGCGCCAGTCCAGCATCATGCAGTCCTACCTCGTCGGCAACCCCAACGTCAACGCCATCTTTTCCACCACGGCGCGCACCGGCCCGACGGTGTATGCCGCCGCCAAGGAGCTGGACCTGGCACCCGACGTTGACATGGAAGGCGTGACCATCGTCAGCACGGACGAAAGCCCGGTCTCTCTGGAAGGGATCAAGGCTGGCAAGATCCTGGCGACCCACAGCCAGGGCTTCTACCTGCAGGGGTTCACACCCTTCGAGATCCTCTACTGGAACCTCGAGCTGGGTTACGATCCGACCACGGACCTGCTTTCCGGCCCAATCCTTATCGACGGCAGCAACGTCGACAGTTGGATCCCTCTGACCCGCAACGCCTTTGGCGATCAATACGATACCCTGGCGCAGGGCGCCTGGGACTAGCTAGACTGACAGACGGCTCCCCTCCTTCTTGCGAGGGAGGGGAGCCGTGCCAACCATGCCAGATCGGAAAGGAGCATGGGGTATGGCAAGATTGCGGAGATTCTTCAAGCGAACCGAAGCGACGATCTTGATCAGCAGCGTTGCCCTGTTCGTTCTTTTTGCCATCATTGATAGGCAGGGGTGGTTCAACTTTTTCACGGTGCGCAACGTCACGCGCTACATCGCCTTTCTCGGGCTGGCGACTATTGGGCAGACGCTGCTCATCCTCGCCAAAGAGATCGATCTATCGGTGGGGTCTGTCTACGGCCTCGTCGGCGTGGCTTTCGTCAGCTTTCAGCCGTTTCTGGGCGTCCCTCTGTCCTTCGGCGTCAGCCTCATCCTGGCCGCTGCCGTCGGGCTGCTGAATGCGGCCCTCGTGCTCAAGGGCAAGCTGCCGTCAATGCTCGTCACCCTGGGGGCGCTGTTTTTCTACAGGGGCGTCATTTATGTCACCACTGGGGGCACGGTGCGCTCCTTTACCGCCGAGACCGAGAGTCACTGGCTCGTCCAGTTGTTTGGCGGCAACTGGTTGTTCGGCCTGGAAAATGGCTTCTGGTGGTTCCTCGTCGCCGTGGCATTTTTCACCTACATCCTATTTCGAAGGCCGTATGGCAATCAACTGCTTGCCATTGGCGGCCACGCCGAAAGCGCCGAGTCGAGGGGCGTCCACGTCGAGAAGACCAAGGCCATCGCCTTTGTCCTGTCCTCGGTATTGGCCGGCCTGGCAGGCCTGGTGACCCTGGCCCACGAACCACGCACCAACGTCACCATCGGGCAAGACATGGAGATGGAGACGATCGCCGCTGCCGTCATTGGCGGCGTATTGCTGACGGGAGGCCGGGGCTCTATCCTGGGCGCGGCCCTCGGCGTGTTTTTCCTGACCGCCGTCCGTTCCGAGCTGATCACCATGGGGGCGCCGTCCAGTTGGTATACGGCCTTTGTTGGCCTCTTGCTCGTGGTCGCCGCCGTGGTCATCACCGCCATCCAGAGGCGGGTCGTCGCCCAGCCCAGCCGATAGGACCGCCAAGAACAGGCAGAGGAGCAAGTAATGAATAATGCGACCCATCCGCTGGTCGAGATGAAAAACATCAATCTCTACTTCGGAACGTTCCAGGCTCTGCACGACGTTAGCGTCGACTTTGACCAGGGCGAACTGGTGGGACTGGTGGGTGACAACGGGGCCGGGAAGACAACGCTCATTCGCATCCTGTGCGGCATGTACGAGCCAACTTCCGGCGAGGTGTATTTTGACGGCAAGCAAATCACGCGCTTTCATCCCAAGCTGGCCATCGACCTGGGTATCGAGACCATTCAGCAGACGGTCGGCCTGTGCGGGAACCTCTCGGTTGCGCGCAACTACTATCTCGGCCGCGAGCCCATGCGCCGCTTTGCAGGGCTGATTCCCATCCTTGATTTCGGGCGGATGCGAGAGGCGAGCAACCGCGTCATCAAGAACTTTGGGTTGCGCAGCACGGTCAACGTCGACGACGAGATATCGTTGCTGTCGGGCGGCGAAGCGCAGTCGTTCAAGATCGGTCGCGCCGTGGACTTTCGCAACCGCGTGATCATCATGGACGAGCCGACCAACCACCTGTCGGTGCGCGAACGGAGCCACGTCAACGAGCTTGCCCTCCAGCTCCGGGATCAGGGACTGCTGGTCATCTATATCACCCACGACATCTTTCAGGTACACCGCCTGGCCGATCGCATCGTCATCCTGGAAAACGGGTACAAGGTCGCCGACGTTCTCAAGAAGGACATGTCGGCCGAAGAACTGGAGCAGGTGATTCGCGACGGCAGCCATCCACTGAGAGAAGGGTAAGGAAATGAGAAAAGCGCTTGCTCTTCTCGCCAAGCGATCGGAGATCGGCGTCGCCGCCATCTCGCTGCTGGTGGTCCTGATCTTTACCGCCACCTCGGGCGGCATCTGGCTGTCGAGAATCAACATGGTGGAGGTGCTGAGAGTGACCTCCGTCCTGGGCATCATGGCCCTGGGCGAGGCCTTTGTCATCACCAGCGGCGAGATCGACATCTCCCTTGGCTCGGTCTTTGGCGTCGCCGGCATGGTCTTTCTGGCGCTGGCCTCGCAACTGCCGGCCCCTCTGGCCGCTTTGATCGCCCTGTCGGCGGGAGCGCTCATCGGCGCAGTGAACGGCTACGTCGTCGCCTACCTGCACATCCCATCCCTCGTCGTCACCCTTGGGTCCTCGTTCATGTTTCGGGGCCTGATCTATGCCGTGCTCGAGAAGACCTTTGCCTTCTCGACGACCGCGGCAATGCGGGCCGATCCGTTGTACCGCCTCTTTGGAGACGGCCGTGTACTGGGCATAAACAACGCCCTGCTGTGGGCCCTGGGCCTGCTGCTTGTCCTAAGTTACGTCCTCTATTTGTCACCCTTTGGCAACCGGCTGCTGGCCGTTGGAGGCGATGAGCTAAGCGCCCACTCGCGCGGCGTGCGCACGCGCAAGGTCAAGTGGACTGTCTTTGTCATCGCGGGCCTTCTCGCCGGCCTGGCAGGCATCCTCGAGGCGTCAAACCTCGGTTTCGTAGACGGCAGTTTCGGTCGCCAGCGCGAGCTGCAGGCCATCGCCGCGGCGGTCCTGGGCGGCTGTGTCCTGACGGGTGGCCGCAGCTCTCTCATCGGCACGGTCCTGGGCGCCTTTATCTTGTCGGGCATTCAGAGCTATCTGGTCATCAAGGCCATCCAGCCCCAATGGTTCATCCTGCTCATGGGGCTGATTATCGTGCTCGTCAGCCTGTCCAATCGCGGCCTGGTCGAGGCGCTGACCTGGCAGCGGCGGGCACACACCACGCCCGCTGCCGAAGGAAAGCTGGCGGCCGACGGGGGATAGGCCGGCGTGGCCGGCGGGCGCCTGGCGGCCACCGCGAGCCGCCCCGACACCGGCCCGCCAACGCAATCCAGATTCGACATCCGGAGGAAAGCAACATGCTGTTAGGAATCAATGGCGCAACGACCATGAAGGCGACGCTGCCCGAGGACATTTCCGCCGCGGCCAGCGCCGGATTCAAGGGACTGGAGATCTGGGCGGCCAAGATGGACGCCTACCTGGCCGAGGAGGGCAACTCGCCCGAGACCCTGGCCGGCCTGTTCAAGGCGGCCGGCGTCGGCCCGGTAAGCATCAACTCTATCGAGTTCATCACGTTCCGGCCGCCGGAGGACTACGAGGCCATCCGCGAGCGCTGCCGGGCCCTGTGCCAGCTGGGCGAGACCCTGGGCGTCGGCAAGATCGTCGTCGTGCCCAGCCCCACGCCCGAAGGGGCCACGTGGGGGCAGATCAAGGCCGAATCGGTGCGCGTCCTGCGCGACCTGTCGGACGTGGCGGCGCCCTACGGCACGCGGCTGGCCTTCGAGTTCCTGGGCTTTGGCTGGTGCTCGGTGCGCACCCTTGAACAGGCCTGGGAGATCGTGCGCGAGACGGACCGGGACAACATCGGGCTGGTGCTCGACACCTGCCACTTTTTCGCCGGCGGCTCGTCGGTGGCGACCATCGCCAGCGTGGACCCGGACAAACTGTTTATCTTTCACATCAACGACGTCGAAGAGCGGCCCAAGGAGACCATTGAGGATGCCCACCGGCTGCTGCCCGGCGAGGGCGTTATCCCCCTGGACGGTATCCTGGCGGCGGTGAAGGCGACCGGCTTTGATGGCCTGTGCTCCATCGAGCTGTTCCGGCCCGCCTATTGGGAGCGCGACCCGGCAGAGCTCGCCGCCGCCGCTCGCGCAGCAACCCTGAAGGTCGCCGGCCGCTATTTCCAGATCCAATAGCCCCACCGGGACTGCGTCCCGGCGTTCGTAGTACGCGCAACATCGCGCACTACGAACGCCGGGGCCCGAGATACGCGGCCACCCCCTGGAGTGCCCGGCGGGCCACAGCTCGCCGGCCTGGCCCCCCCCGCAGTGCAGCAATGCCGCCGGGCCGATTTGACCCGCCCCTGGCTCCCTGGTATAATAAGTTGTCGGCATGATTGTATAACGTCAAGTTATATTACTTGCCGACCACGTCGCATCCCGGGCATAGGAGCCGAGGAGGAAGAGTCATGTCGGAAAAGATTGGCCGTGCTTTGACCCCACGCGGGGCTTCCCGCCGCTGAACAAGATCATGATCTACCTGGACAATGCCGCTACAAGTTGGCCCAAGCCGCCCGCCGTCGGGGAGGCAATGCTTCACTTTCTGGACGACGTGGGGGCAAACCCGGGGCGCGCCGGGCACCGGCTGGCCGTGGAGGCCGCGCGCACGGTCTATGGTGCCCGCGAGGCGGTGGCGGAGCTGTTCGGCGCGCCGGATCCGCTGCGGGTCGTGTTCGGGGCCAACGTTACCGAAGCGCTGAACCTGGCGCTGCGCGGCCTCTTGCGCCCCGGCCATCACGCCATCACGAGCAGCATGGAGCACAACTCGGTGATGCGGCCCCTGCGTGCCCTGGAGCGCCAGGGCGTGGGACTGACGGTCGTCGCCTGCTCGCCCGACGGGACGCTCGATCCTGCCCGGGTGGAGGAGGCCATCCGGCCGGAGACGAAAATGATCGTCCTCAACCACGCCTCCAACGTCACGGGCACGATCCTGCCTGTGACGGAAGTAGGGCACATCGCCCGCCGGCACGGGCTCCTGATGCTGGTCGACGTCGCTCAAACGGCGGGCGCCCTGTCCGTCGACGTGCAGCGGGACGCCATAGACTTACTGGCCTTCACGGGCCACAAGTCGCTGTACGGGCCCATGGGCACCGGCGGGCTCATCCTCGGCGAGCGGGTGGACGTGTCGGGTCTGGAGCCACTCAAGCGCGGCGGGACGGGCAGCCGCTCGGAGCGCGAAGAGCAACCTGGCTTTTTGCCCGACGCCTGCGAGAGCGGGACGCCCAACGCCGTCGGGCTGGCCGGGCTGGAGGCCGGCATCCGCTGGGTGTTGCAGCGCGGCGTGGACGCCATACGCGCCCACGAGGTGGCACTGACCCGGCAGTTGCTCGATGGCCTGAGGGCCATCCCCGGGGTAAAGGTCTATGGCACGCTGGACGCCACGCGCCAGACGGCCACGGTCGCCTTTAACGTGGCCGGCATGGAGCCCTCCGACGTTGGCCTGCGCCTGGACGATGAATACGGCATCCTCTGCCGGGTCGGGCTTCACTGCTCGCCGGCGGCCCACAAGACGCTGGGCACCTTTCCGGCAGGCACGGTGCGCTTTGGGATGGCGGCCATGACCGAGGCCGGGGAGGTGGCGGCCGCCATCGAGTCGGTGGGCCACCTGGCACAGGAGGCACGATGACAGCAAACCCGCCCGAGTACGCGGTCCTTCTGTTTCACGCTACCAGCCACGCCATGCGCGTCGAGAAGCTGCTGCGCGACAAGGACCTGGCCTGCAAGCTGATCCCCGTCCCGCGCCACATCAGCTCCGACTGCGGGGTGTGCGTCCGCGTCGGCCACCAGGATATGGAGGCGGCCCGCCGCGTGGTCGAAGGGGCTGGGATAGAGCTCATGGGCGTGCGCGCAGCCTGACGCCGCACGCGCCCGTAGCGGGCGGCGGGCAGCCCGGCTCCCATCCGGCCTGCCCGCCGCGCGGTGCGATGCCGTCAGATAACCGGCGAGAAGGAACGTGTCCTTGACTCCAGGAACCCCATGCCAAAGCCGGGCTCCAGGAGCCGCTGCCTCATGGCACCCACCGGCTCTCGCCGATTCATGAGGCTGAGATAGACGCCGGCCGAGCGGACGTCGCCGGCGAGGCGAAAGCCCACAATCCGATCGTCCTGCAGATAGATCGTACGCAACGTGCCATTGCGGCGCACGCGGAGTTCCTCTCCCTCCATTTGGCCGACGGCCATGATGGGCATGCCCAGGTGTTTCAGACTGTTCATATTGTCCGCGCCCTCGTAGGCCAGGTCCCAACCGAGGAGGTTGTAGGCCGCCAGCCGGCCCTGGGCCACCGCATTGGGAAAGATGGCGTGGACGTAGCGCTCGCCGGTGATGCGATCCCTGGTCTCGGCCACGTCACCCACGGCATAGACGTCCGGGACGTTGGTCCGCAGGTGTTCGTCCACCAGGACCCCCCAACCAACGTCAATGCCGGAGCCCGAGAGCCATTCGACGTTGGGTCGCAGCCCGGTGGCGGCAACCAGGAGATCGGCGCGGAGCACCGCACCGGAGCGCATCTGCACCCCTACGGCTCGCTCCTCGCCCAGGAAGGAAACCGCGTCGGCATCGTCCCCGTGCCGCACCTGGATGCCCCGGGCCTTCATGACGTCCAGAACCATCCCTGCCATCTCCGGGTCCAACATGCTGCGCATGACACGGGAGCGCACGAGCTGCGTGACCGACACGCCCAGATCGGCCAGCAGGAGGCCAATCTCGACCCCGATAAAACCGGCGCCGACGATGAGGGCGCTGCGTGCCTGGCCGCTGCGAACCAGCCCCAGCAGCTCTTCGGCACTGGACAGCGACTTGAAGTTGTAGACACCCGGCTTGCCGGCCCCTTCCAGGGGGGCATACAGCCGGCCGCCCGTGGCGATGACCAGCCGGTCGTAGCCCAGCACCTGGCCGTTCTCCAGGCGCAGGGCACGATCTTGGGGCATCAGAGCCGCGACGCGGCTGCCGGGCCGGTAGTCCACGGCCATCCTCTCCGGAAAATCCTCGCCGCGCCAGAGATGCACCTTGCGTCCCGTCGAGAAGTACTCGGCCATGGCCGGCGGTGAGTAGGGAGGATAGGGCTCGTCGGTCAGCATGACGATCTCGGACTGGCGGTCGTACTGGCGCAGCGTTTCGGCGGCGGTGACACCGGCCGGGCCTGCGCCCACGATGACAACTTTCATAGCGTCCTCCATTCGCCCCAGCAGGGAAGCGTGGAAACCACCGTTCCGGCTAGCCCAATCCCAACCCGGCGCGCTTGGTCGCTATGTGCTGGACGATCAGGCCCGCAGCCTTGACCGGATCGGGCTCCACGGCGAACCTGGCGCCGACGACGCCCTCGGCCCCATCCGTGAGGAGCTGGGTGACGGCCGGTCCACCCAACACCGGCGGCGCAACGCCCAGCACGGTAAAGATGCCCGACGCCACGACATAGGTGCCAATGGACACTGCCTTCTCGCTCATCCACTCCGGGGCGGCACCGGCCACGGGCAGGTCACTGATATCGACGCCGAGGGTATTGGCGATGGCGGCACAGGCCACGAGGATACGGCTGATGTCGACACAAGAGCCCATGTGCAGCACCGGTGGAATGCCGACCGCCTGGCAGACGGCCCTCAAGCCCGGGCCGGCCAGATCGGCCGCCTCGAGCTGCAACAGGCCCGCCTTGGCGCAGGCGATGGCGTTGCACCCGGTATTCACCACCAGGATATCGCGGGCGATGAGCTCCTTGACGAGGGTGACGTGGCCGTAGTCGTGCTGTATCCGCGGGTTGTTGCAGCCCACCACCCCCACGATCCCCTGGACGGCGCCGCTCTTGACGGCATCCAGCAAGGGGGTGAGGGTCCCGCCCAGGGCCTGGACGATGGCCTCCACGCTGAAACCGGCGATGCACTCGGTGGTGTCGTCGGGAATGTTGACCATCGCCCGGTTGCGATTGGAATAGTTCTCCACAGCCTGGCAGACGATTTCCTTGGCAATCTCGTAGCCATGCTCTTCGTGGAACTCGACGTGGGTCGCCCCGGGGAACTTGGCCTTGGGCGACGTCGAAATGATCTTGGTGTGGAAGCAGCTCGCCAGCGCCGGAAGCGCCGGCATGATGCACTGCACGTCTACGATCATGGCCTCCACCGAGGCGGTGATGATGGCCAGCTCTTGCTGCAGGAAATTGCCGGCGATGGGAACCCCGTGGCGCATCAAGACCTCGTTCCCGGTGCAGCACATGCCCGCCACGTTGATCCCCTCTGCTCCCTGCTGCCGGGCGAGGGCGATGAGCTCTGGATCCTGGGTGGCCGCGACAATCATCTCGGACAGCGTCGGCTCGTGCCCGTGGATGACAATGTTCACTTCGTTTTCCTTGAGGACCCCCAGGTTCGAGCTCGACTTGACCGGCTTCGGCGTCCCGAACAGCACGTCGGACAGCTCGGTGGCAATCATCGAACCGCCCCATCCGTCGCTGATGGAGGTTCGCAGGCCGTGCAGGATCAGGCTGACCGGGTCGTTGTCCACGCCGATGTGGGTGCGATGCATCGACTCCACGATCTCGCGATCGACGCCCCGCGGATCGACGCCCAGCTTTTCCCACAGGGCAACGCGCTGGGCGGGAGCGCGGCGGGTGAAGCGGATGGGCCCTTCCTGGTTGCCGAACTCGGCATACACCGCCCGGGCCAGATCCAGGGCGATCTCGTCCTTGGTTCGCCCGTCGACGGCGATCCCATACTCCGCGGCGAGGGCGTGCAGCTTGGCGACGTCCTTGATCTCGTAGCCGCCGGCCTTGCCCTGGGCCGTGAGCAGCAAGGTGTGGGCAATGTCACGGCCGTGGTCCGAGTGGGCCGCTGCACCGGCAGCGATCATGCGCAACAGCCCGCGGGCCACGATGGTGTCGGCCGTGGCCCCACAGACTCCCTTCTTCGGTCCGGTCTCGCCAAAAGGATCGATGCGACAGGGACCCATGGTGCAGTGCCGGCAGCAGATGCCGAGCTCGCCATAGCCGCAGTGAGGTTTCTGGGCCTCGAAACGATCCCAGGCGGTCTCGTATCCCTTCTTGTCGGCAATGCGCAACATGGATTGGGTTGCTGGATCGAAAGAGCGGGTGACTGCAAGGTCGTTAGTTGCCATCTTGGTTCCTCCCTACGTGGCTGATGCTTTTTCCCAGGTCCCGCCAGGCCTGAACGCCGGCGGGCAGATGTTCCATCTCGGGCTGCATTTCTCCCACGGCCACCGATACGACGTGCGCCAGGCGCAGGCTGGCATCCTTAACCAGCTCGTTGATGTCGCCAAACACCAGCGCCCCCACCTTGCAGGCCTCGACACATGCGGGAAGGCGCCCCTGGTCCTGCCGCTCGAGGCAATGGTCGCACTTGATCGCCATGGTCCTGTTCGGCTGGAGTTCCGCCGACGGGTAAAAGGTGAGGACGTCAAAGGGACAAACCATGGCGCACATGGCGCACGAGATGCACTTTTGCCCATCCACGAGGACGCTGCCACTCTGCGCCTCACGGCTGATGGCACCCGTGGGACACACCGCCATGCACGGCGCCGGCTCACAATGCCGGCACTTGTTGGGGAAGGACGTTGAGAGGTGGAGCCCGGGCAGGACGTGGATACGAGACTGGGGCTTGGGCTGTTCGAAAACCGCCTGGAAGAGTTTCTGGCTTTGAGAGTGCTCCACGGCACACGCGATTTCGCAATGCTTGCAGCCGAGGCACCGCTCAGGGTTCACAAACACCGTCTTCATACAGACTACCTCCTTTGTAGATGTCGGGACCGGCGATGGCCCCGTTCCATCTCGGGCTGACCCGATAGGGCTTTCGAGACCCGGGCTAGGTTGATCGATCCATAGAGCCTCCTTCTGAACGATTGGCCAGAGATCGTCGAGCGCGGTATCGCCTCAGTCCACCCGCCGCCAGTCGAGCATATAGCGACAGCTCTCGGCCGGACGAAAGGCGACGGCCACGACCGGGCTGATGGGCCGGCCGTCCCCGTCGACGACCACGACGAACCAGGTCGTCTCGCCCTGGGTAAGGGCCACGTCGTACTCGCCGCCGTCCTTGCTGGCCACCACGGGATAGTGGTACCAGTCATTATAGCACGACAGGCGCACGCCGGCAAGTGGGTTGCCCGCGGCGTCGGTCACGCGGCCGACAATGTAGGCCGGGGCCCTGGGGCAGCCAGGGCAGGGATGGGAAGGATCGGGCAGGGCGGGGCCGGCCGACAGGAAGCGGTAGTGGCCGGGCGTGGCAGTGGGTGGCCAGGTTGTGGGCGTCGAGGTCGACGGAAGAGAAGTGGCCGTGGGTTCGCGTGCAGGGAGAGGCGTAGAGGTGGGCGGCAGCGGTGTGTCGGACGGCAAAGGCGTTGGCGTGGCGGTGTCAGTGTCGGTCGGCAGCGGCGACGGAGTAGCGGTGCGTGTGGGAGGGGCAGGTGTGGTGGAGGGTGTCGGCGATGGCGGCGAGGGAGTGGTGGTGGGCGAGGAAGAGGAGGAGGTGGACGTGGCGGTTGCAGGCGATACGGCTGGCACAGCAGCGGTCGCTGCTCCGCTGGCGGGCTGCAAGGCGGCCCGGGTTGGCGTCGCCGCCGAGGGCGGTGCCTCGCCGGCCGTACAGCCGGCCGACAGGCTGCCCACGGCCAGCAGCGCCACCAGCATGAGCGCGCATCTACGGTGCCACATTTGCCAGACCTCGCCCGCCCGATCCTTCAACCCTGGGTCAATCGTGGCGACAAGCGCCACCTTCGGAGCAAGGAGGCGCGCCACATCGCTCCTCCCGGCCGCAGCAGGTGCGCCCGGTGGGACGTCGCGCCTCGCCGCTCAACACGTTGGGCGTGGAGAATTGCCTGCCCTGAGCCAGCGGGCTTCCGCAGTTGGGACAATCCGGCACGCTCGCATGGGAGCGCACCAGGACCTCCACCAGCCCGCCGCAATTCGCGCAGCGGTATTCATAGATCGGCATCAAACCTCCTGGTGAGCCTGGAGCAGTAGGAGCTCTTACGTGAATCGTCCGCCTCGCCGCTCGCGGCGGCGCCGGCCGCCCCCTCTCCCTTCTCGCCGCCCGCCAGAGCCCGTGGCGCGGGCCACGCCGCCGGTTTGCCTGGTCGCCGGCGAAGCCTGGCGGTCCAGTCGCTCCAAAAAGATATCCGCCAGCCGCGGCACGATCTCTCGCCCGGTCCAGGCAAGGGCCGCGCCGAGGACGGGCAATACCCTGGAGCGCAGAGGCAGGGGAGCCAGGGCGCCGGAGCGCTGCGGAGTAGGCGGTGTCGTGACGCGGATGACCTCCGGCTCGGGCCGGATGGCCGGCACGCGGGCGGGCAGCGGGGCAGGTTCCCCTTCGGTGGTGAGGCTGATGGCCTCACGCGGGCAGGCGGCCAGGCAGGCCTCACACGCGCGACAGAGGGCATCGTCCACGGCTGCCTTGCCGTCCACCAGGTAGAGGGCGCCGGTGGGGCACACCTCCACGCACGCACCACAGCCGGTGCACCGCATCACGTCAATGGTAATCACGCTATCCGCCACCTTTCGCCGGGCCGGCCAGGTCGCGGAGGGCGGCGCTTAACGCCTCGTTGGCCCTCGCCAGCTCCCCGGCCGCCTTCTCGATATCTACGGCCGCCGCCTCCCGGCCGGCATCGCGTGCCTTTGCGGCCCAGCCGCGGAACTCGGCCGCGTGCTCGGCATTGTGTTCCATCCAGTGCGGCAAAAGCACGCCCAGTTTTTCCAGGTCAGTCATGGTCGCCATCCTACTCCTCCGCGGGCACCAGGGTGACGGTGTGCTTGAGAAAGTCGATGCGGCCGATCCTGGCAGGCAGGATCACCGGCTCCTCAAAGAACGCCTGCAACCGCACACCACCATCCACCGGTTCCAACAGGACCACGTCGCGCATGACCTCTCGCTCCTGGTCCTGTTGGGCCATGTACACCACAGCCTGGCACATATCATTCCCTCCGTCAGGCGGGCTCCCGTAACAGGGCGTTGAGTCCATCCGCGCCCACGTAACCCACCACTTCAATCTCCTGTTCCGACACACCGGGCACACCGGCCACCGCGTCGCGAATGGCCAGCGCCAGGTGCACGGCCAGCGGGCACAGCGGCGACGAGGGCCGGAATCGATAGCGCACGCGCCCGGTCTCGGCATCCGCCTGCAGTTCTTCGATGAGCTGCATGCGCACGACGTCGGCGCCCGTCTCCGGATCGATCACCGCCCGCAGCCGCTCCAGCACAGCCTCTTTCAGCTCCATTCCGTAACCAACCTCCTTGCCGCTTTCAGGGATCGGGGGTCGCGCACTCGCTACCCGCTCCCTGCGTACAAGCTCTCCTTCACCCGCCGCCAGACGTCAACCAGGGCCCGGGACATGGGGCCGTCGGGCCGATAGGAGGTCACCGGCTGGCCCTGGACCATGGCCTCGGTGAACACTGTATCGTAGGGCAGCTTGCCCACCAGGGGGATGCCTTCCGCCCGGCAATAGGCCTCGATCTCGGCGGTGCGCTGGGGGTTGACGTCGGCCTTGTTGATAAGGACCAGCGCCGGCACACGAAAGTGGCGCACCGTGCCCAGGATGCGCTCCAGATCATGGACGCCCGACACCGTGGGCTCGGTCACGAGCAGTGCCAGGTCGGCCCCGGCACTGGCGGAAATGACCGGGCAGCCGATACCCGGCGGCCCGTCCACGAGGAGAAGCGTGCGGCCATCCTGCCCCAGGCTCGCGGCCAGCAGCCGGCCGTTCTGTTTGACCATCGTCACCAGCTTGCCCGAGTTCTCCTGGCCGGCAAACAGATGGGCGTGGAAGAGCGGGCCAAAGCGGGTGTCGGAGCGAAACCAGAGCCCGGCCTGCTGCTCCTCGACGTGGATGGCATCCTCGGGGCACTGGTAAACGCACGAGGCGCAGCCCTCACAGGCCAGGGGATCCACCCGGTAGCTGTCGTCGCCGGGGATGACCGCGTCGAAGCGACACACCTCGTAGCAGCGCCCGCAGAGCTGGCACAGGTCCGGGTCGATGATCGCCACCTGCCCGCCCATGAAGCGGTGCTCTTCCAGTTTTTGCGGGTCCAGGATCAACTCCAGGTTGGCGGCGTCCACGTCGGCGTCGGCCAGGATCACCGGCAGCTCTGACGAGGCCAGGTGGGCCAGCGCCGCCGCCACCGAGGTCTTGCCCGTGCCTCCCTTACCACTCAAGATCACCAGTTGCTTCATGAGAGCTCCTTCCGCGATGCCACCACGCGGGCAATCTGCTCGTACAGCTCCACGAAGCGGGGCCGGTACTCGGGCAGCGCCTCCACGAGCGCCTGGCCTCCCGAGACGGCCTCGGCGACACGGCGGCTGAGGGGGATGCGCATCATGATGGGGATGCCCTCGGCGGCGCAATAGTCGTCTACCCCGCTGTCGCCCAGGCCATCGCGGTTGATCACGACGCCCACCGGCAGGCCCAGCTCGTCGCGGGCCACCTGCACCGCCAGCCGCAGATCGTGAAGCCCAAAGGGCGTCGGCTCGGTGACGAGCAGGACGAAATCGGCGCCGCGCATCGTCTCTACCACGGGGCACGACGTGCCGGGCGAGGCATCCAGGAGCGTGACGCTGTTCCTGCCGTCCGCCAGATGCAGGTCCTTCAACTGGCGAATGATGGGCACGGCCATGGCCTGACCCACGTTCAGGGTGCCGTGGCCAAAATCGATGGGGCCTGCCCTGCCGGACTGAAGGGTGCCCATGACGTACAGCACCTCGTGGATGGCCCCTTCCGGACAGTTGAGCGTGCAACTGCCGCAGCCGTGGCACAGCTCGGGAAAGATGAGCACCTTCTTGCCCACAACGGCGATGGCGTGCCAGACGCACACCTCGGCACAGCGACCACAGAAGGTACAGCGGTCGAGGTCCACTTCCGGGATCAGGATGCCCACCTCTTCGGGGTGGTTCAATTGCGGCCGCAGAAACAGGGCCGCATTAGGCTCTTCGACGTCGCAGTCGAGGAACAACAGGGGCGCAGGGTTGCTGACCTGGCCTCCATCCTCGCCCGCTATCGACAGTGCCAGGCTGGTGGCGACGGTCGTCTTGCCCGTGCCCCCCTTGCCGCTGGCGATGGCGATGATCATGCCTCGGGTTCCTCCAATCTGTCCGTTTTCTATTTCTTCAAGCGCCGCAGAGTCACCGGCGCAGGGTGGCCACCAACCGCTTCGGATGGAGCAGCAGGTCGAGGGCGTCGTGGATATGGGCGACAACCAGGTCGCCCGCCCCCAGGGCCGCCACGGCCAGCCCTTCCTGCCCCAGGACGGCGATGCCCAGGGCGGCGGTCGCCAGCATCCCGGCATCGTTCGCCCCGTTGCCGATGGCGACCACCGATGCTGCTCCCAGCCTCTCCACGAGCGCCTGCTTCTCCTTCGTCTCCTGCCCCCTGTGCACCAGGGCCAGGCGCACGCCCAACTCTTCGGCCACCGTCGCGGCACGGCCATGGGTGTCGGCCGTGGCCAGGTGAACGATCAGGCGCGGCGACAGCACGGCCAGCCGGTCGGCCAGGCCGGGCAGGAGCTTCCCGTCGAGGGCCACGGTGCCATTCAGGTCCAGGACCAGGTGCGCCAGGGCCAGCGTGGCCCGGCCGGGGATCTCGACTTCTATCAACGCGACCCTCCCTGAAGCTCCTTTCGCTGCCCAGGGCGGCGATGGCGCCGCTTCTCGGGCAGATGCGCGCCCGGGGGCAGCGTTCAGGCATCGCCGGCCGGCTCCTCGGGTTTCTCGCAGTTCAGGATCGCCAGGCGCAGGGTGTTGACGGCCAGCGAAGCACAGTGCTCGTGCTCCGGGGGCAGGCCATCCAGGGCAGCGACGAGGTCGGTGGCTCGAATGGCAGCCGCCTCCTCCAGGGTCTTGCCCAGCGCCATCCTGGTCAACATGCTGCCGCAGGCAACCGTCGGCCCGCAGCCGTCGGTCATGAACGTGGCCCGCACGATTTGCGGGCCGTCCAGCCGCAAAAAGACCTCCATTCGGTCGCCGCACGCTCCGTTCAGGCCGGCGTGCCCATCGGGCTCGAGCATGGCCCCCACGTTCCTGGGGTTTCGCGCCTCTTCCAGGACCTTGGCCGAATAACGAGCGGCCTCCTGCCTGGCGATCTCTTCCATGAGCTCGGCGATGAGGCGATCCATGTCGGGTGTTTGCTCTCCCGCCACATTATCCTCCATCGTACGTCGCCGGCACCTACCCGAGCCGCCCCAGCCGCCTGGCCGTTTCTTCCAACTGCTGCCGCAGCAGATCTGCTTCCTCTCGCAGCCGCTCCAGCTCGTCCTTCTCGTATTCGCCCTCGGCGGGCAGCTCGTGGCCGTGCTCCTGGCTCTCACGGCAAGGCGCCGCCCCCTTGAGTTGCCCACCCAGGTAGTGCTCCACCGCCTGCTTCACAGTGCCATAGGCCCCGGTAACGCCCTCGATGCCGTACTCTTGAAAGAACATGATTGCCCTACCACCCATGCCGCCGGTGAGCATGACGTTGGCCCCGTGGCTGGCGATAAAGCCCGGTACTTGCCCCGGCTGGTGATTGCCATAGTACGGATTGTCCACCGACTGCACCTCGCGGATCTCCTGGTCCTCCACGTCCACCAGGACAAAGTGAGGGCAACGCCCAAAGTGCGGGCTAACTGTGCTATTCAAACCCTCGTTGTTGTCGGCCGAAACTGCGATGCGCATTACTCACGCCTCCCCTTTTTCCATATTGCGTTCCAACTGCTGGATCCGATCCATCGTTTCGGCCAGTTGCTGCCGCAGCGCCTTCAGCGTCTCTCCAAGCTGCGCCAGTTCCTGGTCCGACTCGGCAGCGGTCCCCTGTGCCGGCAGGCTCGCCGTCGCCGGCTGGTGCGCGGCACCGGAGTTTCCCCGGCCGGCGCCACGGCCCATGCCCGCGTGGGCGGCGACGTTGGCACCGCCCATGGGCTGCAGGCGCTGTGCCTTGTAACCCTCTACCGCCTGGCGGACGGTACCTTCGGACACCATGTAGGCGGGGATGTCCGCTGCCTGTAGTACGTCAAAGGCATTGGGCCCCAGGTTGCCGGTGAGGACCGCCTGCACGCCCTGCTCTACCACGAATTGGGCGGCCTGGATGCCGGCCCCCCCGCCCTGGTTCATCGCCGGGTTGGGCAGAGCCCGATACTCACCCGTGGCCGTGTCAACCAGGATGTAGGTGGGACAGCGCCCAAAGACCGGACTGGCCGGTGCATCCAGGCTCTCTCCCTCCGCCGAGACTATGATTCGCATTCTAAATCCTCCTGAACGATCTATTTGGATGCGCGCGAACGCGCCTTGCAACGTGTTATATGACACACCCTTCATCGGTGTGCTGCCATGTGCGAGTCGTAGGTGTCCAGAAATATGTGCAAGACCCGATCGGTCTCGCGTAGATCTTGGACCCACCCGGCGAGATGGCGGTCGCCCTCTTCCGTCAGGCAATACAACCGGCGCGCCGGGCCGGGGTTGCTCGTATCCCAATGCGAAACGACCAGGCCCTGTTCCTCTAATCCACGGAGCAGCCGGTACACGGTGCTCAGATCTACGGGATTCTGGTCAAAACCGAAGGGTCCAAGGCTGTCCAGCAGCTCGTAGCCGTGGACTTCATCGCAGTGCAACAACAGCAGCAAGCAAGGCTCCAGAAAACGCTGGATGCGCCGGGGGCAAGCATCCGCTGCCTGTTCACTTGTCCAGCGCTTTTGACCCTGGGGCACAACCCTGTTCTCCCTTCATTTTCCATCTATGTGCAGTGCGCACGTATAATAGCATACTTTCCACAGGTTGTCAAGTATTGCGGACAAGATGCAAATCATCTATTGACAAATCGTCACTAGTATGCTATACTGCCAGCATAAGGCCATTCGAGGACGTAGAGGGAGGGGCAAATGGCGGGAAGAGGTCGAGGGCATCGCTGGCGGCAACGAGGGTACTCGCGCCGGGCAGTTCGTTTCCTGGAGCCTACGCTGCTCCTCCTTCTGCATCATGGCCCGGCCCACGGCTACACGCTCCTGGCGGAGCTGGAGTCGTTTGGCCTGGGGGACAGCGACCCAAGCGTCCTTTACAGGGCACTTCGGGACATGGAAGAAAAGGGATGGGTGAGCTCCTACTGGGAGGAGGAACAGACCCAGGGTCCCCCACGTCGGGTCTATCGCCTCACCGAGGAGGGCAACGAGGTGTTGCGCTGGTGGACGGACGACCTGCACGAGACGGCCCAGATCATTGACAACTTTCTCAATACCTACCGGCGTCACATGGAAGAGGGAGAAGGTGAATATCATGGCAATGGCTGAAAGGAGGTGATGCGAGATGCCAGCAGGAGATAGGACAGGACCCCTGGGAATGGGGCCGATGACCGGCCGAGGAGCCGGCTACTGCAGCGGCTACGGAATGCCCGGCTGGAGCAACCCGATGCCTGGTCGTGGCTTTGGCCGCGGTGGGATGTGGGGAGGCGCCCGAGGCGGCCGTGGCGGAGGCGGTGGCTGGCGCCACCGGAACTGGTTCTATGCTACGGGCGTGCCAGGCTGGGCGCGCTTCGGAGCCGGTCCGGCATGGGAGTATGGCCCCGGTGTTGCCGCGGCCGCGACGCCCAGTGCCGAGCAAGAGCTTACAGCTCTTCGGCAGCAGGCTGAGTGGCTGAAAGAGCAACTGGACGCCATCGCACAGCGCATGGCCGAACTGGGCAACGAAGGATAAGTAGATCCCTCGGGGCGGGCGGCTTTTCCGCGCGGTCGAGCGTCCGCCCCGAGGCCCCAACCGGTCACCCGGCAGGTACCTACATTATACTACACGTGCTCGAGGAGGTTGAAATGACGTTGAACCTGTGGCGCGTCGTATTAACCCTGGTGATCGCCGCACATGGCATCGGGCACCTGTTCTTCCTGGTACCCACGTTGGGCCTGGCACAATGGGGGTTTGCTGGCCGGGCGCGGCGCAAGCCTGGCACGATGGAAGAGGCCCCGCGCCACCAGGACCGAGAAGACCATTCCCCAGGAAGCTACCTGGAGCGCCGAGCTGCCTGGTGCGGACGAGACGGTTCCCCTTTGTCCGCAGTGACGGCATCGGCTGATCCTGCCGCCTGTTCCTGCGGCACAAAGGCCAGGCTGACGAGAAAGCCGGCGGCCATGATGATGGCGCCGCTGAGATAGGGCAAGTTGTAATCGAGGTCAAAGGCAAACCCCGCCCAGATGGGGCCGACGACACGGCCCAGGCTGTTGAACGAGTTGTTGAGGCCCATGGCCGCTCCCTGGTACACCCCTGCGCGCCGGGAGATGAGCGAGATGACGGCGGGGCGCAGCAACGCGTTGGGCAGGGTGAAAAGTCCGGTAGTGATGAGTATCGTCGTCAGATCGCGCGCCGCCAGCAGCAGGGCAAAGGTGACGGCGCTGGCCAACAGGGTGGCCTTGATGACGGGCGCCTCACCCCAGCGCCGGGTCAGCGGCCCGGTGAGGGCCCCCTGGGTGAGGGCCGCCACCAGGCCGACGACGGCCAGGATCCAGCCCACCTCCTCCGTGCCATAGCCGAACTTTTTCAGGGCATAGTAGCCAAAGATGCCCTGGAAGTTGGTCAGCCCAAAGCTCACCAGGAAGGCCAAGAAAAAGAGGACGCCCAGGGGGCCAAAGGACGNNGGGCCAAAGGAGGCCCGCCACAGGTCGCGCAGGGGGCGTAGGGGCCGGGTGCCGGCCGCTGGCTGGCGGCGGGCCTCGGCAGGCAGCGATTCGGGCAGAAAGAGAAGGACCAGCAGCAGGGTCAGCAGGCAGACGGCCGCGGTGAGAAAAAAGGGCGTCGACAGCGATTCGCTGCCCAACAGCCCGCCCAACGCCGGGCCGAGGACCATGCCCAGGCCCGTGGCCGCCCCCAGGGCGCCCATGCCGCCGCCCCGCTCCTCCTCCGAGGTGCTGTCGCCGATGTAGGCCATGGTCGTGGGCATGGTCGCCGCCGAGAGCAGGGCGCCCACCGCCCGCGCGACAAAGAGCATCCACAGCTCGGTGGACAGCCCAAAGAACAGCATCGACAGGCCATAGCCCAGCAGCCCAATGGCCAGGACCGGCTTGCGCCCCCGCCGGTCGGAGACGCCGCCCCACAGCGGCGAGGCGACGAGCTGGATGAAGGGCGAGATGGCCACCAACAGCCCCAGCTCGCTGGCGCTGGCGCCCATGCGCTCCACGTAGAAGGGCATGATGGGCATGATCATGCCAAAGCCCAGCATGACCACACCCAGCGTCAGCGACAGGAGGACGACGTTCTTGCGCTTGCTGCCGGTCATCACAGGATCACTATGCCGGCGCTGCCGTCCACGGTGATCGTCTGCCCGCTACGGATGCGCTGCGTGGCCACGCCCGTGCCCAGGACCGCCGGGACGCCGTACTCGCGGGCGACGATGGAGCCGTGGCTCAACGGCCCGCCCACGTTGGTCACCACGCCGGCGGCCATGGCAAAGAGCGGCGTCCAGGCCGGGGTGGTGATCTCGGCCACCAGGATGTCGCCGGGCTCCATCAGGTAAAAGTCCTCGGGGCCGTGCAGGACGCGGGCCGTGCCCGTAACCTGCCCCGGGCTGGCGGCCACGCCCTTGAGGCTGTCGCCGACCTGATCCTCGGCGCTGACCGGCTGAAAGGCGCCGGCGTTCACGCCCATGACCCGCGTCTTGGGCGGCAACTGCGGCGGGGGTGTGGCCTTCTTTTCGGACCGCCACACGGCCCGGCGATGCCGAACGCGCGGGGAGATATCCTCCAGTGGCTGGCCGCGATCCAGTGCCTCGGAGCCGCGCTGCACCTCTTCCCGCTCCAGCCAGTAGATGTCGGCGGCCTGGTCGATGGCGCCCGCCGCGGCGAAGCGGCGGCCCAGCTCGCCCAGCATACGGCGCAGCAGGGGGTAGCCCAGGCCAATGTCAAAGATGCTGTCCTCGCGCGCCTGGGTAGCGGTCTGCGCCAGGCGCAGTGTCCAGCGCAGGAAGCGCCGCTTGAGCCCCTTGACCCGGCCCAGGACAGCCCGGACCGCCTCCTCGCGACGCTCGACCGATCGCCGCTGGCGCTCGTGGGGATTCACCCCTTCGCCCCGTATGAACAGCTTGAGTGCCTCCAGGAGGGGCAGCGGCTCGTCGACGGGCAGCGCCTTGGCAAAGTCCAGGTCGTAGATGCTGTGGCCGAACTCGGCCAGGTGGGCCCCGAAGCGCCGCTGCCACTCGTGCCAGGCTTCGGGCAGCAGCCCGTCATCGGGCGGTGCTGCGTCGCCGGTCACCTGCGCCGCCAGCCGGTCCGAGGGCGTCGCCAGGAGATAGGCCGCCAGCTCGTCGCGCTCGCGGCACCACCGGGCCAGGTCGTAGAGCGACTTTTCGGCGCGGATGGGCAGGCTGTCGGCGCCCAGCAGCAGGGTTGGGGCCGGAGGATCGCCCTCGCGGCGGACCAGCCGGTCGTAGACGAAGGTGAAGAGACCCTCCGTCCCGGCGCCGGTCCCGAGGGTGTCCACCTGGAGGGCGGTGAGATAGTCGGCCATGGCCGCCGCCAGATCCTGGACGCCGTCCAGGAGTTCGGCCGCGGCCAGCGCCTCCAGCGGCCGCTCCTCCCAGCGGGCGATGGCCCCGGCGTAGCGGGGACGCGCCACCTCGCGCCAGTGACGGTCGGCATCACGCAGCAGGCGCGGGATGGCCGGCCCCATGCGGAACAGGACCCACAGCCAATCCCGGCAGCCCAATTGCAGGTGCATGTAGACATAGTCGTTGATCGTCGTGAAATAGCCGTCCAGCACGGTCAGCCCCCCGCCCATCAGCTCGTCCAGGGTGCGCCGCATGCCCCCGTCGAGGGCGGGCAGGCCCACGGTGCGGAACAGGGGCGTCAGGGGATCGGGCATCAGGTCGGCGACGCTGCCGCGCATGTAGGGCCCCTTGGGATCAGGCATGGGCCACTCGCTCGGGACGGGCACCTCCGGCTCGGGCAGGGTGGTGATGGGCCGCGCCTGGACGATGGCCAGCGCCCCGTCGGCCAGGGCCCACTCGATGTCCACTGGCAGGCCGTACAGCGCCTCGATCTGCGCGCCCAGGCGCACCAGCTCGGCAGCCGTCGGATCGTCGAGCACGCGGGCGTGGCGCAGCGCCTCGGGGACCGGCTGCTGCTCGGTGCCGCCATTGACGCGGGCGGTCATCACCTGCTTGTCGGCGATCTGGCACTCCAGCACCGCACCGCTGGCCTTGTCCACGGTGAGCGTGTCGGGGGTCACCAACCCGCCGACGACGGCCTCGCCCAGCCCCCAGGAGGCGCTGAGGACGGCCTGGTCGCGGCGACCGGTGAGCGGGTTGGCGGTGAACAGAATGCCGGCCGCCTCGGCGGGAACCAGCAGTTGGACCACCACCGCCAGGCTCAGGCCCTCCACACCGATGCCCTGCCGCGCCCGGTAGCCGATGGCCCGTGCCGTCCAGAGCGAGGCCCAACAGCGCTTGACCGCCTCCATCACCGCGCCATAACCCTGGACATTCAGGTAGGTGTCCTGCTGGCCGGCAAAGCTGGCATTGGGCAGGTCTTCGGCAGTGGCCGAGGAGCGCACGGCCACGACCGGGTCTCGCCCGGGCAGCGCAGCGTAGGCCAGGGCGATCGCCCCGGCCACGTCCGGCGGCGTCTGCGCCGCGGCGAACAGGGCGTCGATCTCCCGGGAGGCAGCCTCCAGCGTCGCCGGCTGGCCGGCGTCTACCGTCTCCAGTGCGGCCAGGATGCCGGGCTGAAGGTCGTAGGCAGCCACGAAGCGACGGTAGGCCGCCGTGGTCACGTGAAAGCCGTCGGGCACCGGCAGGCCGGCGGCCACGAGGCGGGCCAGTGAGGCCCCCTTGCCGCCCACAGTATCCAGTGAGGCCCGGGGATCGGCCAGGGGCAGCACATAGTCGGCGGATAGCAGGTTCGCAGCCATCTTTCGTCGCTCACTCCTTCCTGCCCACGTACAGGCCATAGCCAAAATACTCGGCGAGCTTCTCGGGGATCACGCCGCCCTGGCGCACGCTCGTGACAAAAAAGGCCTGCTGATTCTCCACCTTTTCAGCCATGTTCGCTATCCTCTCTGTCACCCGTCTCGATGCGCCGCACTGCGAGCACGGTCAGGTTCAGGTCCCACAGCTTGCACAGCAGCCCGCGCAGGGCGGCCTGGTCGGGCACGGGGCCGAGGAGCGTGGTGACAGATGCTCCCCCGTCGCCGGGGGTGAGGGTGATAGCCAGGCCGTTAAACCACTGCTGCCAGTCCCGGTCCAGCGCGCCCTGCACCCGGATCTCGTAGATTGCCCCTGGGAGGTACAATGCACTTTTCATTTCAGGTCGTCCTCCAGGCCATCCCAATTGTGAGTCATCCTGACTCTACTCGACAGAGTGCATTGCACCTGCCCCTCGATCTTGCGCAACGAGGGTAGTATAGCCCAAGGGGAGCAAGTTGTCATCCCCCAGATGGAGGATTGGGTGGGGGAAACGGGCAATTCGTGCACTGGACGTATGGGGCACACGATTGGATTGCAGCGCAAGATGAACTGTGGTATCATGGAGAGGGTAGAGGGGATCAGGGTTCTGGCACGGTCGGGGGAAGGAAAGTGTCCACGGCGCTGCTCACCACAAAACTGTATGTTCCGCCGGCGCGCCCGGAGTGGGTGCCGCGACCGCACCTGATCGAGCGGCTGAGCGCCGGGCTGGATGCCCGCAAGCTGACGCTGGTTTCGGCTCCCGCCGGCTCGGGCAAGACCAGCCTCATCATCGCCTGGCTTTCAGAGTTGCGCCTCGCACGGTCCGATCTGGCCCTGGCGTGGCTCTCGCTAGACGACAAGGACAACGATCCTTTGCGCTTCTTTGCCTACCTCGTGGCCGCGTTGCAGTCGGTGGACCCGCGATTGGGAGGGGAGGCGCTGCACCTGCTGGAACGCACCGGGCCGCCTCCGGTCGAGCCTCTGGTCACGTCCCTGATTAACGGCCTCGCCGGCCGGCCATCGCCCGTCATCCTCGTCCTCGACGACTATCACGCCATTGCCGACCTGACCATACACGAGGCGGTCGGGCTTCTGCTGGAGCGGCAGCCACCGCAGGTGCACCTGGCCATCACCACGCGCCACGATCCCCCGCTGCCCCTTTCGCGCCTTCGCGGCCGGGGCCAGATGGCCGAGATCCGCCAGGGCGACCTGCGCTTTACCCTTGAAGAAACAGCCGCCTTCCTGAACCGGTCCATGGGCCTGCAGCTCACGCCCGCAGAGGTCGCCACGCTGGAAGAGCGCACTGAGGGCTGGATCACTGGGTTGCAACTTGCTGCCCTATCGATGCAGGGCCGCGACCGGGAGAACGTCGCGCGCTTTATCGCCGGCTTTTCCGGCCGCTACCATTTTATCCTCGAATACCTGGCGGATGAGGTGTTGCAGCGCCAGCCCCCTGCCCTCCAGGAGTTTCTGCTGCAGACGTCGATCCTGGAGCGCTTGAGCGGCCCGTTGTGCGACCAGGTGAGATGCTACCACGAAGCGGAAAGCAAGGATCAGGTGCCGGTTGCCCCGGTCCCCGATTTCTCGATTCCCCGTATCCGATCCCTCACCTCCCAGTCCCTACTGGAGCACCTTGAGGCCGCAAACCTGTTCGTGGTGCGCCTGGACGACGAGCGCCGGTGGTATCGCTACCACCACCTGTTCGCCGAGCTGCTGCAGGCACGGCTACAAGAAATCCAACCCGAGATGGTCCCGGGGCTGCACCGCCGCGCAGCAGACTGGCACGAGCAGGGCGGGTTCGCCACTGAAGCGGTTCATCACGCCCTGGCGACCCGAGACATGACCTTTGCCGCTGCGTCCATCGAGCGGGTCATCTTGAAGACCGCCACCTGGTCGCGGGCTGACACCGCTCTCATACAAAGCTGGCTGAACGCCCTGCCCGCCGAGGCCGTGGAGCCAAGACCCTGGCTGCGGCTTTTCGTCTCCCGGATCCAGTACATCTCCGGGCAGCGAGAGATCGCCGGCCAGACACTGCAATCCCTCGAAAAATGGCTCCAGGACCACCCCACAACTCCCGAGGCCCAACGGCTGTTGAACCTGACGGTGGTGGACCGGGCGTCGTACGCCGTGGTGCTGGGACACGTGCAGCAGGCCAAGGAACTCCTGGGCCAATCGCTGGCCCATGCGCCACAGGACGACCCGATCTCCCGCTTTCGCAAGCCTGCGCTCCTGGGCATGGCCCACCTGCGCGCAGGCGAGGCTTCGGAAGCACATCGCGCCTTCTCCGAGGCCAGCGAGATTGCCCTGGCGGCAGGGCTGAACTTTGCCGCCGTGCCATTTCTGTGCAGCCAGGCCGAGGTCGAGTTTATGCAGGGCCGGCTGCGCCAGACAATGCAAACGTGCGAACGGGCCGGGCAACTGGCATTGGTCGAGGGACAGCCGTCGACGGCCGCCGGGTTCGTCGGCCTGGAGATGAGCAAGGTCCTCTACGAGTGGAATGACCTGGGAGCGGCAGAGAGCCACCTGTTGGAAGGGTTGGAGCTCCTGAGCGAGAGCGGCATCAGCGAGAGCTTTGGCAGCGGGCACGCTGTGCTGGCCCAGATCAGACAGGCCCTCGGCGATGAGGAAGGAGCCAGGAGAGCCGCTCAACAGGCAGTCCAGATCGCACAGCAGGAAAACGTTCCCCGCATCGCCGGATTGACGTTGGCTTACCAGGCGCGACTCTGGCTGGCCCAGGGGCAACTGGCCCTGGCCGCCCGTTGGGCCGACGATTACCGGCAGCAGGGCCAGACCGAATACCTGCGCGAGTTCGAAGATCTGACGCTGGTGCGGGTACTGCTGGCCCAGGGAAACGCTGCCGATGCCCTGGCCCGCCTGGACCAGTACCTGGTCGCGGCCAGGGCTGCCGGGCGAGGGAACGCCGTCATTGAGATTTATATCCTCCGCGCGCTGGCCACGCCCGACCCGGGCAAGGCCATGGAAGCCCTGGGGCAGGCTTTACACCTGGGCGAGCCGGAAGGTTACGTGCGGCAGTTCCTGGACGCCGGCGAGCCTGCGCTCCGCCTGCTGCAGCAGGCAGCAGTGCGGGGCATTGCGCCCGGATATACCGCTCGCTTGCTGGCCGTCTTTGGCCCGGCTCCTGGCGCCCGGCGCGCAGCCGCTCAGCCCCTCGTCGAGCCGCTGAGCGCCCGCGAGCTGGAAGTACTCCACCTGCTGGCGGAAGATCTGTCGAATCGCGAGATCGGCCGCCGGCTGTTCATCTCGCTGCCCACCGTCAAGTCTCACACCCGCAGTATTTATGACAAGCTGGGCGTCCACGATCGCGAGGAAGCGGTGGCCCGAGGCAGGGCTCTGAACATCCTGCCCACGCAGTAGACACACCCGACCTCAACCGCCCTCCCAATCACCAGGTCAGCCGAGAATCATACCCCGGATCATCCCCCAGGGATGATGCGTCTCATACCGCACCTGTGATATCCTGTCCCCAGATCTGAGAGCAGAGGGGAATCGGTCATGAGTGAAGCGTGGACCTACGAGATCGAAGTGCAGGGGCGCATCGGAGAGCGTTGGGCACACTGGTTCGACGACATGCTCGTCACTGCCCGAGGCGAGGCGCAAAGCGCCAGGACCACGCTGACAGGCACCGTGGCCGACCAGGCGGCACTGCTCGGCCTCCTGCAAAAGCTGTACACACTGGGGCTGCCCCTGCTGCTCGTCAGGCGAAAATGACCGACGATTGAAGAGAATGGAGGTACCGACGATGAGAACCGATGCACCGCAAGCGCAGATCGTGTTGATGACCCGCGCAATGGTCAAGTTCTACGGTCCGGTCCAGGCCCTGCGAGGCGTGGACCTGGAAGTCCAGCGCGGCGAGATCCTGGGCTTTCTCGGGCCCAACGGGGCGGGCAAGACCACGACCATCCGCTGCTTGCTCGACCTGATCCGGCCCGACAGCGGCACTGCCCGTGTCCTGGGCATCGATCCACAGGCCGATCCGGTAGCCGTCCAGGCGCGCACGGGCTACCTGCCCGGAGAGCTGCGTTTGAACGACAACTGGACCGCCGAGCGGCAACTGCGCTTCTTCAGCGACATGCGGGGCGGAGCGGCCGACTGGGAGTTCATCCGGCAGCTTGCCGAGCGCCTGGACCTCGACACGAAGCGGCCCATCAAGAACCTGTCCAAGGGAAACAAGCAAAAAGTGGGCGTCGTGCAGGCGCTAATGCACCGTCCCGAGTTGCTCATCCTGGACGAGCCGACGAGTGGTCTCGACCCGCTGATGCAACAAGAGGTCATGGCGTTGATCCAGGAGGCGCGGGCCGGCGGAGCCACGGTCTTTTTCAGCTCGCACATCACGAGCGAGGTGCAGGCCGTGGCCGACCGGGTGGCCATGATCCGGCAGGGCGAGATCGTCGAGGTCGCCGAGACGAGCGCCCTCATCAGCCGCGCGCTGCGCCACACCACCGTCCGGTTCAAAGAGCCGGTGGACCCTGGCGCGCTGGCCGCCGTGCCCGGCGTGACCCTGCTGTCGCGGGACGACGGCACCAGCGTCAGATTGCAGGTCGAAGGCGACATGGACGGGCTGATCAAGGCCCTGGGCCGCTTCCCGGTCCTCGACCTGGAGACGACCCGCCCGTCGTTGGAAGAAGTGTTCCTGGCTTACTTCCAGGCACGTTGAAACTGTCGGGAGGAAATGAAATGTTGACCACGTTGCGCTATACGCTGTCGTCGTTGCGCGGGCAAATCCTGGGCTGGGGCCTGGGCGTCGCCGCCCTGGGGCTGATCCTGGTCCCGTTCTACGACGTGTTCATGGAGCAGCAGGCGGATTTCTTGCAGATGATAGAGAGCTACCCGCCCGAGTTCCTGGCCTTCTTTGGCGGAGACGCGGCGAGCCTGGCCACGACGGAAGGCTACCTGGGCATGTATGGCTTTTCCATGCTGCCCGTCATCGTGGGCATCTTTGCCGTGATCGTGGGCAGCGGCCTGCTGGCCAGCGACGAGGAAAGCGGCCGCCTGGACCTCATCGTCGCCCACCCGGTGAGCCGGACGGGCATCTACTGGGGGCGGACCCTGGCCTTTGTAGCGGCGAGCCTCGGCATCATGATCGTCGGCTGGCTGGGCTTCTCCATCCTGCTCGGCGGCTCCAGCCTGGACGTCACCTGGGGGCAGATGGCCCTGCCTTTCCTGCCACTGCTGGCCCAGACCCTGCTCTATGGCGCCCTGGCCCTGCTCTTGAGCATGCTCCTGCCTGCCCGCCGGCTGGCGGCAGCCGGTGCCGGGGTGGTTCTCGTCCTCAGCTACCTGCTGACGTCCATGGCCGGACTGAACGAGAGCCTGGCGGCCGTTGCCCGGTTCCTGCCCTACGACTACTTCCAGGGCGGCGAGGCAATCAACGGCCTCGATTGGCCGTCGTTCCTGGGCCTGCTGGTCGCGAGCGCAGCCCTGGCCCTGCTGGCCTGGTGGCGCTTCCAGCGGCGCGACATCCGCGTGGCGGGCGAGGGAGGCTGGCGCATGCCCTCGCTGCGCAACCGCGGGCGCGCCGAGGCAACGCAATAAGCGTAGCCCCGTGCTCGACAAACGAAAGGCTCGTGCCATCCAGTCCCGGCGAACGGGCAAGACCGGCCGCCTGGCGACAGGGTAGTACGAGCCTCACTTTGCCCTGCGCCGGTCGAAGACGGGTAGACAAGCACCCGTTCCTCCCGGTTACGTGCCGGCCGTCTCGATCAGGCCCAGAGCCCGGGCACGCTGCACCGCGTCCCAGCGACGGTGCACGCCCAGCTTGCCATAGATGCTCTTACAGTGGGAGCGGACGGTGCTCACGGCCACGACCAACCTCTCGGCGATCTCCGGGTTAGACAGGCCGGCGGCCAGCAGCCGCAACACCTCCAGCTCGCGCTCGCTGAGGGGTTCGAGGAGAGGGGTGGCCGGGGAGGGCCAGGGACCGGCCTCGCCCCGCGCTGCTTCCGGCTCGCCCAGGGCGGCCAGCAGCCCGGCCACGTAGGCGGGAGCCACGCCCCGCGAGGTGGCCCGGTGTAGCAGCCCGGCCAGCGCCTGTCCCTCGTCAAGAAAGATGCGCTGCCAGCCGCCCGGCTCGGCCAGCGACAGGGCCTCGGCCAGGGCATCCAGCGCCTGGGTCTCGTCACCCTCCTGCCGCCAGGCCAGGGCCCTCAGGATCTGAATCTCGATGGACAGGTCGACGCGGCCCAGTTGCCGGGCCTGGGCCAGCAGAGGCTCCAGCAAAACGAGGGCCGCGGCGGGCCGCTCCCGGAGGAGGAACAGGCGGGCCAGCACCATTTGCTCGTACTTGAGCAGGTGGGCCACGATGTACTCCTCGTCGACGAGGGCAGGGTAGGAGGGCGGGGATGCGCCGGGCAGTAGCCCCCGTCTTTCGGCCCAGCGTTCACCCCCGGCGGCGTCTCCCGTCACGGTGCAAAAGTAGGCATCCTGCAGATCGGCCATCAGGTCGTCCAATGCGGTCATCCGCGACCGGCAAGCGAGCTGACGGGCCGTGTCGAGCACCTGGCGTGCCCCTTCCAGATCGCCCTGGGCCAGCCTGGTGCGTGCCAGGGGAAAGTAGGCGTCAAAGGCAGACAACTCGCTCCACTGCCTGGCCAGGTCGATGCTCTCGGCGAGATGGTCGGCCGCCGCCTCCAGTTGGTTCCACTCCCGCTTCAAATCGCCCAGGCCGATCAGCGCCTCGCTGGCGATGGGCAGCCACTGCCCCTGGGGGTCGGTTGCCCAGCGCAGCGCCCGCTCCAGGATCTCCCGGGCACGATGCAGGTGGCCCTGCCGCGTCTGGAGCCTGGCCTGGTGGCAGAGCGCGGCCACGGCGATCAGCGGGTTGCCGGCCTCGTGGCCCTGCCAGGCAACCCCTTCCAGGGCCCGGCTGCCATCCTCCGCCTCCCCCCGGGCCAGGTCCGCCAGGCTCAGAATCCAGGTCACGACAGCGCGCAAGAAGCGCTCGCTCTCGGGCAGGCGCTCCAGGGCCAGGCGGCACAGCTCGGTGGCGCGGCGCATGTCAACTCGGAAGAGCATGAGGTAGGCGCGCAGGGCAGCCAGCCGGCCGGCCATCACCCCGCCGTCCTCGGCCGTGTCCGCGACGCGGGCCAGCTCCTGCATGCGCTTCTCCACGACGTCCAGGGAGCGGCCGCTCATCAGCAGCGCCCAGGCGTGGTAGAAGCTGAGCTTGGGCCGGCGGCGCGCCCACCCGTCGGGCAGCCTGGCCACCCACCCGAGGAAGGTGGCCAGCTCGCTGCGCATCAAGGTGACTTCGGCGTTCTTCTCCAGCAGCGCCGCGGCCCGCTCGAAATCGCGTCCCGCCAGGGCATGTTCAATGGCCTGGGGCATCAGCCCCTGCCCCTCGTGCCAGGCGCTGGCGCGGCGGTGCAGGGCGGGCAGCAGCTCGGAAGACTCCTGCCCCAGGCGCTTGCGCAGAAGGTCGGCAAAGAGGCGATGGTAGCGATACCAGCGCCGCTGGTCGTCCAGGGGCACGATGAACAGGTTGGCCGACTCCAGTCGCTCCAGGACCTGCTGGCCCGGGGGCCGGCCAGGCAGAGCCTCCAGGAGGGCATCGCACAGCGGCCCGCACAGACGCTCCAGGATCGACGTGTGCAACAGGAACTCCTGGAGGGCGGGGTGCTGCTGCTCCAGCACCTCTTCGACCAGGTAGTCGAGGATGAAGCGATGGCTTCCGGTCAGGGACCGGACAAACTCGGAGCGGGCCGCCGATTGGGGGCTGTGCCCCTGGAGCGATAGGGCCGCCATCTGCAGGCCGGAGATCCAACCCTCGGTGCGGGCTTCCAGGACAGCGACATCGGCCGCCGAGAGGTCCAGACCCACGACCTGGTTGAGAAAAGCCGCCGCCTCTTGGGCAGTAAAGCGCAGGTCCTCCTGGCGCAGCTCGGCCAGGTGGTCGCGGGCGCGGAGCCGAGGCAATGGCAGGGGCGGGTCGGCGCGGGTGGCGAGCACCAGGCGCAGGTTCGGCGGCAGGTGCTCGAGAAGAAAGGCGACGGCGGCGTGGATCGCCTCCGTGGTTATGAGGTGATAGTCGTCCAACACGAGGACGACGTCCTGCGGCTGCGCGGCTACCTCGTTGACGAGACGGCCAACGTGCGATTCCTGGAGCCAGGCTCCGGCCGGCTCAGGGGCATCGCCGCCGGCCGGCCCGGGGCCATCCTCCGGCCGCAGAGCTGCCGCCAGGTAGGCGGCAAAGCGCGCCGGATCGTTGTCTCCCTCATCCAGCGAGATCCAGGCCACCCGGGTTCGAGGCTGGCTGCCGGCCGCCAGCCGGTGCGTCCACTCGCCCAGCAGCGTCGTCTTGCCAAAGCCCGCCGGCGCCGAGACCAGCGTGAGCTTGCGGTGCAGGCCCTGGTCCAGGAGGGCCAGCAGCCGCGGGCGCGACACCAGCTCCGAGCGAACCGGGGGCGTATGCAGTTTGGTGCTCACCAACGTCACGGCCACTTGCCCACCCCTGGCAGCCTTGGCACCTGGCGCGAGATTGCGCAGCGTGCCGCTGCTATCTTATCACAGGGTGGGCGGGGCAGCAACTCTGAGGGGGTCGGCCAGCAACACCTCGGTCTCGGCCGTCAGGGGAACATGCCCGCCGCCGCCCGGTCGATACCGCTCCAGGACCCAGCTGCTCAACAACCTGGCGCCCGAGTTGGGGAGCCAGGTGTGATAGATATAGTCGAGGGTGAGGGGCAGGTCCTGCCACGGACCGGTGTGCGTAAAGCACGCGTACGAGCCAGGGGGAAAAGTCTTGACCACCAGGCCGGGCGCATCGACCTGGCCGGCCGTCTCGACGCCGGCCAGGTAAAAATAGCCGGTCTCTGCCCAGCCGTCCGGATAATAGCGCAGGCCGTAATACTCCGCGGCGCGCGGCGGGGCGCCCGGCGCGGCCAACTCGCGGTCGAGGAGCGCCCAGAGCGCCTCGATGAGCCCGGAGTCGTCGCCGGGGATCAGGGCCATCAGACCGGCCAGGCGTAGCGCCGGCCTGGCCTCCATCACCGGCGGGGTATAGGCCCCGCCCGCCACCCGCTCCAGGTGGGCCAGGGTCAGCCGCGGCATGAGCCGGAGCGGATCCAGGCGGCGCTCGCGGCGCCATTGGTTGGGCTGCTGGCCCAGGAACCGCTTGAAGGCGCGGGCAAAGGTCTCGGGGCTGTTGAACTGGTAGTCGAGGGCCACGTCAATGATCCTGCGCTCGGACCGGACCAGGTCGCAAGCCGCCTCGGACAGGCGACGGCGCATGATATAGTCGTAGGGCGAATGGTGGGTGGCCTGGTTAAAGGTCCGGCAGAAATGGTAGACAGAGTACGAGACGGCCGCGGCTACGCTCGCCACCGGCATCGGCTCGCGCAGATGTGTCTCGATGTGCTCGACGGCCTGGAGTATGGCGCTGAGATTGATCATCGGCAAGGCACCCGGGGCGGAAAGCGGCCTATGGGCCGGGCTCACGGGGCCGGATGGGGACCAAGATCTCCAGCATCGACTCGGCGATCTGCTGCACGCCCTTGAAACGCTCGTCGTAACGCTCCACGACATAGTTGTACGGCACCTCGTAGCCCGAGCCGGGCAGCCAAGCGGCATAGATCGTCTGATTCCAGTCCGAGAGGATCTCGTCGCCGCGCAGAGAAAAGACCGCATAGGGCACCGGCGGCCACCCAGGGCAGCCCGCAAGTCGAGTCCTTTCAGGGCCTGGTCCTTGACCGTTTGTCCCAATCATAACGCAAAGCCTGCCCGAAGGCACCAGGCATCCGGGCAGACTGTTGCCAGCCAGGCGGACAGTTTGGATCCTGGTCAAGTGACCAGGGTGGGATGCTCAGGCCGGCGGCAAGGCGTAGGCCGCGCTTATTCCGGTCAGCAGCAGGATGGCGACGCCCAGGGCGAGGTTGAGCAACAACAATCCCACACTGAGCTTTTCCTGGGAGGGCGTGAGCCGCTCGCGGTGGCCCAGCGCCAGGCTGCGGACCAGGGCGATGCCCACCATGGCGACCACGACGATATGTTTCAGGCTCAGTGCCGTGGAGTAGGTACTGCCAAAGCGCAGCAACCCCTCAAAGGCCGGGTTCTGCCGGGCCTGGATCATTCCAGTCAGGATGAGGCCCACGATGCTGACGTACACTAGCAGGCTCAGCCGTTTCTGGATGGTATCGAGCAGCGCCTTCATCTGCGGCCCCTTACCCAACACCTGCCGCGCCGAGGGCAAGACGATCAGCCCAAGGGTGATGAGCCCGCCGATCCAGGCGGCCGTGAACAGGTCGTGCAAGAAGATGACCACCGCCAAGACAATTGCATTTGACATTTCATATCCTCTTCTTCAGTCAAGAGCTTACGACCACAACCTCGAACGGGCGTTGGATCGCCCGCCAGGGGCAGGTCATCTCGCACAGCCCCGAGTATTGGCACGCTTCCGGCCGGGCGACGACCGCCCGGCCATCCTCGATAGCCAGGGCGCCGGTGGGGCAGACCTGCACGCACAGACTACAGCCATCGCACAAGCTTGGGTCTACAATGGGCACGGGATCTGGCTCCCGCCTCGTTTCCTCCATCTTGCCCAACCCGGCCTTCCTTCCCAAAAACATCGCCCGGATGTCTGCCGAGCAGCTTATGGCTCAGCATACCATCCGGGCGATGATCTGTCCTTGACTTTTGTCGGAAATGGCTAAAGTTCGCGCAAGGCCCTTGCTTCCAACCCCTGGCGGTCGAGGATCTGGATCTGGTGTCGCTCGACGTGGATGAGGCCCTCGTCGCCCAGCTTGCGGAGGGCGCGGTTGAGCACATCGGGCACGGTACCCAGCCGGGCTGCCATCTCGGCCTGGGTGGCCCAGCGGCGGCGCTGGATGCGACCCTCGCCGGCCTGCTCCAGGAGCAGCCGCGCCAGCCGCGCCTCGACGGTGCGCAGAGACAGGTCCTCCACCAGGGTCAGCAGGTGCAGCACGCGACCGGCCAGATGCCGGGTGACGGCGCGCGCCAGCCGCAGATCCGTTTCCAGCAGGCGGGCCAACTCCTCGCGCCGGATGAGCCATACCGTGGCCGGTTCCAGGGCGATGACCGTGGCCTGGTTGGGTGCATCGGCCAGGACGCTCACCTCATTAAAGGTCTCACCAGGGCCGAGAAAACGCACCACCTGCTCGCGGCCGGCGGGCGACATCCGGACCGACTTCAGCCAGCCCTCCTGGACGACGTACAGCCCGGCACAGGGATCACCCTGCAGAAAGACTGTGGCACCGACCTCGTAGCGCCGTGCGATGGCCGCCCGGGCAATGGCCTGCAGCGTGCTGTCCTCCAGTCCCTGAAAGTAGGGGACGCTGGACAGAGCCTCTATGGCGAGTGAATGCGCGCGGTTGTCCCTCATGGCTTCATTATAGCACACCTTGCACCACTTTGCGATGCCTTCGGGCACCCATAGTGGCCGGAGAGGGGGGTACACTTCAGGCATCTGTTGCAGGCCCTAAGCCTGGGATCTCGCTAGTGATGAAAACGAACATACCCCGGAGTTTGGATGTTTACTATATAGCATCCAAATCAAACGCAATCAGAAGGAAAGAATATGGCAATGAAGCTGACCATGCGGCCATACCAGACCGAAGACGATTACTGGCGCATCCGGGCCTTCTTGCGGGAGGTAATGCTGCTCAACGACGTGCGCGAAAAGAGCTGGCCCGTCGCCCGGCTCGACTACTGGCGCTGGCACGTGGCCCTCAACTGCGAGGAGCGGGAGTCCATCGCCGAGGTCGTGTTCCTGTGGGAGACGGCCGATGGCCGTCTCGCGGCGGTGCTGAACCCGGAAGGGACAGGCGAGGCACACCTGCAGGTGCACCCCGGGCTGCGCACACGCGAGATGGAGGACGAGATGCTCGCCACCGCCGAGGCACACCTGGCCGCCCAACGGGACGGCCGGCGCGTGCTGGTGGTCTGGGCGGATGACCAGGATGAGCAGCGCCTGGACCTCCTGAGGCGCCGCGGCTATAACAAGGGAAAGTGGGTCGAGAGCCAATGGCGGCGAGACCTGGACGCGCCCATCCCCGACGCGCCCATCCCCCCTGGCTACACCGTGCGCTCGTTGGGCGAGGTGGACGAGCTGCCGGCCCGCAGCTGGGCCTCGTGGCGGGGCTTTCATCCCGACGAGCCAGACGAGGACTATCAGGGTTGGGAGTGGTACCTCAACATCCAGCGCTGCCCCCTCTACCGCCGCGACCTGGACATCGTGGCCGTGGCGCCGGGCGGCGAGATCGCTTCCTTTTGCACGCTGTGGTACGACGACGTAACGCGCAGCGCCATGGTCGAGCCGGTAGCCACGGTGCCCGAGCACCAGCGGCTCGGGTTGGCCCGGGCCACCATCGGCGAAGGGCTGCGCCGCGTGCAGCGGCTGGGGGCCACACGGGCCTTTGTCGGCGGCTACGAGCCGGGGCCCAACGCGCTCTACTCTTCAGTCCTGTCCGCAGAGCACGACCGATCGGAGCAATGGATCAAGGAGTGGTGAGCATCCGTCGGCTCCAGCTTGCCGCTATCGATCCCTTCCTCGTCCAGCACGGACTCGTACTGGTCAGGGCGTATGTAGCCGCAGGACAAGCGGCAGGTAAACGGTCCAATATCCCTCGCCCACCAGGGCGAACTCGCCGGTCCGACAGATCGGCACTGCCAGCCAGTTCTCGTCCGGGTGCCGGTCGTAGGCTGAGGGCAGCGCGCAGGTCATCGCCGCATCGAGCCACTGGCTGCCGCTCCAGTGGTACAGGGCCAGGAGGCTCTCGTCCATGCCGGCCACGTCGGCTTCGCTGTACTGAAGGGTGATGGTGATCGGACGGGAGAAGGCAAGGTCGGGGTAAAAGACCCCGTCCTGGTAGACTTCCAGGGCAAAGGCATGGCCCGCAAAGGGCAAGGCCGCGGGCAGCGGGTGGACGGGTGAGACGAGGGGCAAGTAGGTCAGCGTGCTGGTCATTGCTGCAGCCCCCGGTGGCACGTCCACCTGGGTCGTGAGCCCCTGCTCATCGATGTAGACCAGCGTCGCACCGGCCTCCAGGTCGATGGGCGTTTCCTCGAACTCCTCCACCCGCCCTTCACTGACCGTAACGATGACGGTGATCGCGTCGTCAGCGGTGACCACCGCCGAGCCGCGGAACGGCACCGGCAGCCCGCTCGACGACTGATCAAAGTAGTGGGCGGCATAAAGGGCGATGTGGGCCGTCTCGGTGCCGGCCAGGTTGCCGGCCTCATCATAGTAGTCGACAGTGACCTGCACGTCCTTCTCGCCAAAGGCTGCGTTCTGCACGCTGATCTGGGTGAGGGGGCCATCGGCAGCATTTGACACCAGGGGCACATACATGGCATTGTCCACACCAAGCATCGCGCCGCTATAGCCGGTAAAGGTGTGGGGCATGGGCGGCCAGGTGGTCTCGACGAGGACGCCAACCTCGTGGCTGAATTCGACCAACCCCGAGCCCCGGAAGCCGATAGGCACCGCCGATGACCAGGCGGCATCGGCCAGGCTGAACGCGTGACTGGCCAGTGGGGCGAGCTCGTGGGTATAGGTGGCTACAGAGTTCCCATCCTCGTAGTAGAGGGTGGCCGTGATGTGGGATGGCTCGCTGGTCAGGTTGTAGGCGACCAGGGTCGAGGTGTTGTGCCTGAGCACCAGCGGCAGGTAGAGACTGGTGGGAATTGACCGAAGTCGGCCACTCGGGCTCGGCCCCCGGTTGTTGTGCGCCACGGCTTCGCCGGTCTGCGCGTTGGTGGCCTTGACCGCTCCGGCCAGCGGGTTGGGACTCTGGACGTGGGCGCGGGTGAACGAGTGGCCGGCCAGGGCGGGCAGCGCCGCCGCGTCGTAGAGGTGCGCGCTGTGGGGCGGCAGGTTGTCATTGAATGATGCGAGGGGCGTTCCATTCAGGGCGTAAAACGTCACGGTGATGGGCGCCGCAGTGGCGTCCAGGTTCTGGATCGCAAAAGTGCTGTTCCATCCCTCGTGCGCCCGATAGATCGGCATCAGCCCGATCTCGGTTATCCAGGAGTAGCAGGGCACAGCCCGGTAGCTCATCAGTCCGTCGCCGTTCCAGCCAGGGTCGATGGACCTGTCGATGGCGACGGCGGCGATCCGCTGGGTGGCCGTGATCCAGAGGGAGCCGCTAAAGGTGCCGGCCGGTGTGTAGGCGCGGCTGCCCATGGCCGGCAATTCGTCCTCGACGATGCTGGCTGCGCCGTCGGTGTCCAGGAAGTGCAGTGCGATGGTGGCCGTGTTCGGCTCGGTGTTCTGCACGGTGACGGTCGTAAGCCACCCCCAAGCCGGATCAGAGGTGACGAAGGGAAGATAGATCTCCCGGTCGCGCTCCCAGCGGGCAGTGGCGTTGTACTCGGCTTCGTGCCCATAACCCGGCCGGCCCGAAGCCTGGACTACCGGGGACATGGCCTGGAGAAGCAGGTACCAGGCCACGACCAGGAGGGTGGTGGCTACAAATAGGCCCACTTGGCGGGTGTTGTGGAGTGGAACGCTGTGTTTCATTTCATCCTCCTCGCCTGATTTTCGTACAATCGGTGAAACTGGCCCAGCAGGTCGACCAGGTCCTCGTTGCATGGCCTGGCCGGCAGCAGGTCCTTACCTCTTTCTCAGCATGCAGGTAACCAATGCTCTACATCCAATCTGCCTCTTGACCTTCTACGGGTGATTCAGCAGTCCCTGAAACATCAACCGGACGGCATAGCGCAACAGCTCGTCGACGTCGATTTCTTCGGGCGTATAGACCCAGTGCAGGATGGTGCCGCTCAACAGGGCGTCGAGGGCGCGCGCGGCCTGGCGAGCATCCGTCGGCTCCAACTCGCCACTATCGATCCCTTCTTGAATGATGGCTTCCAGCAGCCCGGCCGACTGCCTGATAAAGTCTGCGATGACTGCGCGCACGTCCTCGCGGCGCAGGCCCAGGGCATAGAACTCGTAGAGGAGGGGCATGAGGGGTAGCACCTCGGCGTCTTCGGCGATGAGGGCTTCGTAATAGGCAGCCAGCCGCTGGATGGCGCCACCCGGCAGCTCGTGAGCTGCCCGCAAGCCGGCCAGCTCCCGGGCAAAGAGGGTCTCGGCGATGGCCCGTATGAGGGCGTCTTTGCTGTCAAAGTAGAGATAGATCGTGGCCTTGTTGATGCCGACCGCGTCGGCAATGTCCTCCATGGTGGCGCGGTCGAATCCCTTTTCGGCAAAGACCGCGGTGGCGGCCTCGAGGATCTGGGCGATGCGCTGCTCACTGACGTCAGGCTTGGGAGACACCGGGTCCTCCTCGATGCTGGCTGCTTCAAGCGTGAAATCGCTGTGCAGGCAGCCTATTGCGCCGTCGGTGCGCCAACTGTAGAGCGGGCCGACCCATAAATAACTAACCAGTTAGTTATCCATTATACTGCAGATCTCTCCTGATGTCAAGCCCGAACAGGCTACCCAGCCGATATTATCCGCGCGCAGACTGCAACACCGACAAGACCGTCCAGAATTCTCGCATGGCCTGGGAAAACTTGCACGATCCGTCGAACTAGGCTATACTATGTGCAGTTTGTTACAAGCGAGGTCTCCGACCCAACGAACCTACAAGCTCGCAATAGCTATGGACGTTGGGCTGTAGGGTGTGGCTGGAAACGGCCGCGCCTCCCGTGCTCGGAAAGGAGACGATCTGTTGTTTTGTCTACACGGCGTCTCGTTTCCGGGGTGCCGTGTTTTCGTTTGGGAGAAAGAGAACCCGACGATCTGAATCTGGATATATAGCAACTGGATAGCATCTCTCCGACCCAGCGGGCCTACCGGCGAGCCAAGCCCATGGACGCTGGGCAGTAGGGTGTGGCGGGAAACGGCCACGCCTCCCGTGCTCGGAAAGGAGACGAAGCAGCGATAACATTCCGGCGCCACCTTTCCAGGGCGCCGGATTTGCTATTCTGGAAAGGAGGTCAAGAGCCGCATACCTGACGATCGGTCGATGTGCAAGGACGTGATCCCCCGACGGTACCATCTCTATGATTCGGGGTAGGGGCAAGGCCCTGCACTTGCCCAGCACGATTCGAGATGGTACCCAAGTCGCAAAGATGCTGTGAGCAAGGAAGCGAAAGGAGTCAAAGGTGCAAAAGAAAAAGCTTTATGTCAATGGCATTCCCCGCACTCTAATCGTGGATCCAGAGGCCAAGCTGTCTGACGTGATCCGCGAGCAGTTGGGGCTGATGGGGACCAAGGTTGGTTGTGGTGACGGGCACTGTGGTTCCTGCAACGTCATCGTCAATGGCAAGCTCACCCTGTCGTGTATGACCAAGATGGCAAGGGTTGCCGACGACGCCGAGATCACCACTGTCGAGGGCATCGGCACACCGGATAACCTGCATCCCATCCAGGTGGCCTTTATAGCCCACGGCGCCGCCCAGTGCGGCATCTGCATCCCCGGATTTGTCGTCTCTTCCAAGGCGCTCCTGGATCAGAATCCATCGCCCACCCGCGAAGAGATCCGCGCCTGGTTCACCCGGCACCACAACGTCTGCCGCTGCAACGGCTACAAGCCCCTGGTCGATGCCGTCATGGACGCCGCCAAGGTGCTGCGCGGCGAAATGGATGTCCAGGAACTGGCCTTCCAAATGCCGGCCGACGGTCGCATCTGGGGCAGCAAGTATCCCCGCCCGACCGCCGTGGCCAAGGCTACCGGCACTCTGGACTATGGCGCCGATATGGGACTCAAGATGCCGCCGAACACCCTCCGGCTGGCGTTGGTGCAGGCCAATGTCTCGCACGCCAACATCCTGTCCATCGACACCACCGAGGCGGAAGCCATGCCCGGCGTCTGCAAGGTGGTCACCCACAAGGACGTCAAGGGCAGGAACCGCATTACCGGCCTTATTACCTTCCCGACCAACAAGGGCGACGGCTGGGACCGGCCCATCCTGTGCGACACCAAGGTCTACCAGTACGGTGATGCCATCGCCATCGTCTGTGCCGACACGAAGGCGAACGCCGAGGCTGCCGCCGCCAGGGTCAGGGTCGAGCTGGAAGTGCTGCCGGCCTACATGAGCGCTCCGGCGGCCATGGCCGAGGACGCCATCGAGATCCATCCCGGCACGCCCAACGTCTATTTTGAGCAGCCAATCGTCAAGGGCGAGGACACCAGGCCGCTGATGGAGTTGGCCGCCCACGTAGTCGAGGGCGAGTATTACCTGCAGCGCCAGCCCCATCTGACGGTCGAGCCCGACGTCGGCCTTGCCTACTTTGACGACCAGGGCCGCCTGACCATCCACTCCAAGAGCATCGGCATCCACCTGCACCACGCCATGATCGCCCCTGGCCTGGGGATTGAGCCCGACAAGCTGCGCCTCGTGCAAAACCCCGCGGGCGGGACCTTTGGCTACAAGTTCAGCCCCACCATGGAAGCGTTGCTGGGCGTGGCCTGCATGGCCACCGGCCGGCCCGTGTTCCTGGAGTACAACTACCAACAGCACATCACCTACACCGGCAAACGCTCGCCCTTCTGGGTGAAGCTCAAGTACGGGGCCGACGAGGAAGGCAAGATCATTGCCATGGAGAGTGACTGGTCCGTTGACCACGGTCCCTACTCCGAGTTCGGCGATCTTCTGACCCTGCGCGGCGCGCAGTACATGGGCGCCGGCTATGGCATTCCCAACATCCGGGGGCTGGGGCGAACGGTTTGCACCAACCACGCCTGGGGTTCGGCCTTCCGCGCCTATGGCTCGCCGCAGGCCTTCCTGGCCAGCGAGAGCCTGATGGACGAGCTGGCCGACAAGATGGGCATTGACCCGCTGGAGCTGCGCGCCAGGAATGTCTACCGGCCCGGCGATACGACGCCCACCGGCCAGGAGCCCGAAGTCTATCCCTTCCCCGCGATGATCGACATCCTGCGCCCGCTGTACAAGGAGGCCAAGGAAAAGGCCCGCAAGGAATCTATGGACGGAGTCAAGAAGGGCGTGGGCATCGCCCTGGGCATCTATGGCTGCGGTCTCGACGGCCCAGACAGCTCAGAGGCCGTGCTGGAACTCACGCCCGAAGGCGTGACCCTCTTGACCTCCTGGGAGGATCATGGCCAGGGCGCCGACATGGGTGCCCTGGGCACAGCCCATGAGGGGCTCCTGCCCCTGGGGCTCCGACCCGACCAGATCAAACTGGTGATGAACGACACCGCAATCACCCCCAACAGTGGTCCGGCTGGCGGCAGTCGCAGCCAGGTGATGACCGGCAACGCCATCAAGAATGCCTGCGAGCAGTTGGTGGCCGCCATGGGCAAACCGGACGGCTCCTTCCGCACCTACGACGAGATGGTGACCGAGGGCATTCCGCTGCGCTACACCGGCAAGTGGACAATGTCTACGGCAAGCAACTGCGACCTGCAAACGGCCCAGGGATCGCCCTTTGGGGTGTACATGTACGGCATGTTCATGGCTGAGGTCGCCGTCGACACCAAGACGGGCAAGACCACGGTCGAAGGGTTCACCGCCATCGGCGACGTGGGCAAGATCAACAACAAGCTCGTCGTCGACGGCCAGATGTACGGCGGTATCGCCCAGGGAATCGGCCTTGCTCTGTCCGAGGACTTTGAGGACCTGGAAAAGCACACGACCATGCTCGGCTGCGGCATTCCCTACGCCAAGGACATCCCCGACAAGTTTGACCTCTACTACATCGAGACGCCCCGCGAGCATGGACCGTTCGGTGCGGCGGGCGTGGGCGAGTTGCCTCTGACATCGTCCCACGTGGCGGTCATTAACGCCATCAAGGACGCGACCGGCGTGCGCGTCCGCCACCTGCCAGCCTACCCGGAAAAGGTCCTGGCCGCCCTCCAGGCCTAGCGTAGGTTTTCTACGGCGGGCAGGNNTATCCCACATCCCCCGATCATGCCGGACCGCTGCAGCGCGGGCAGTCCGGCACGAGCGGGAACCGGGAGGCTGATGATCGAGGATGATGGATCAACAGGAACTGCGCGCGACGGAAGCTCGCTGCATCCAGGAATCCCCCCCGCCTTGTGTCACCGCCTGTCCCATCCACGTGGATGTGCGGGGCATGGCCGCTGCCCTGGCCCGGGGCGATCCGGATGCGGCCCTCAAGGTGCTGAAAAAGACGCTGCCCTTTCCACGCATCATCGGCCGTGTTTGTGATCAGCCCTGCCGCGCAGATTGCAATCGGAAAGAGGTCGGGGACGCCATCAACATCGCCGCCCTGGAAAGGGCCTGCGCCGACCTGGGGACCGGCGCCAGGATCGCGCCCCTGCCATCGCGCGGCAAGCGAGTGGCCATCGCCGGCGGCGGGCTCTGTGGGATGACTGCTGCCTTCGATCTGGTCAAGAAGGGCTGGAGCGTGACCGTGTTCGAGGCGTCCGATCGCCTGGGCGGCCGCCTATGGGCTTTTCCACAGGCTATTCTGCCTCCCGACGTCATCCGCGCTGACCTGGCCGTCGCGGAGGCCCTCGGCGTGCGGCTGCGGCTGAACACTGCGGTTGGCGCGGACCTGCCGCTAGAGCAACTGCGCGCCGAATTCGACTCCGTGTACGTGGCCGTGGGGGCCGAAGCAAGAGAAGGACCGGGCCTGCCACGGAACGAGGCAGGGCGCATCGCGGTGGAGCCGCTGACCTACGCCACCGATCAGGACGGCGTCTTTGCCGGCGGCAGCCTCCTGCGAGACATTGATGCTTACTCGCCTATCCTGTCCATCTCGGACGGGCGGCGCAGCGCGACCTCCATCGACCGTTACCTGCAAGGCGCGTCGCTGACCGCCGCCCGCCAGAACGAGGGCCCTTATCCGAGCCGGCTCTACACCAGCACCGCCGGCGTGGAGCCGCGCGCCGTCGTGCCCATGTCCGACCCCGTGGCCAGCTACACCCGCGACGAAGCCGTGCGCGAGGCGCAGCGCTGCCTTTCGTGCGAATGCATGGAATGCGTCAAGGTGTGCGAGTACCTGGCCCACTATCGCAGCTATCCCAAAAGATACGTGCGCGAGATCTATAACAACCTGTCCATCGTCGCCGGGCAGCGGCACTCGAACCAGTTCATCAACTCCTGCAGCCTGTGCGGGCTGTGCGCCGCAGTGTGCCCCACTGACCTGAACATGGCCACCATCTGCCGCCAGGCCCGCCAGACCATGGTCGAGCAAGGGCGTATGCCCCCCTCGGCCCACGATTTTGCCCTGCGCGACATGGCCTTTAGCACCGGCGAGAAATTCGCCCTGGTCCGCCACGAGCCGGGGACCACCGGCAGCGAGTACCTCTTTTTCCCCGGCTGCCAGCTTGCCGGCTCGGCGCCCGAGCAGGTAGAGGCGGTGTATGGCTACCTGCGGGACCGGTTGAGCGGCGGGGTGGGCCTGGCCCTGGGCTGCTGTGGCGCGCCGGCCGACTGGGCCGGACGCGAGGCACTGTGCCGGGAGGTCATCGATGACCTGAGTGCTCGCTTCCAGGAAATGGGCAGCCCGCGCCTGATCCTGGCCTGCTCAAGCTGCTACCAGGTCTTCAAGGCCCATCTTCCCCAGTTCAAGCTGGTCACCTTGTGGGAGCTATTCGCCAGCCTTGGCCTGCCGGACAAGGCCGTGGCGCCGGCCGGCGGCCGGCTTGCCCTCCACGACCCGTGTACCACGCGTGACGAGCAGGCCATGCAGGACAGCGTGCGGCATCTCCTGGCGCAGATGGGTTACGAGGTGGAGGAACTGCCCCTGAGCCGCGAGCGGACCGAGTGTTGCAGCTATGGCGGGCTGATGTGGTTCGCCAACCGTGAGCTGGCGCAGCAGGTCGTGGAGCGGAGAATCACGGCCAGCCCGGCAGATTATGTCACCTATTGTGCCACCTGCCGTGACTTTTTCGCCGCCCGTGGCAAGCGCACCCTGCACCTGTTGGATCTCATCCTGGCCGGCGACCTGGACGAGCGCGCCACGCGGCCCGACCCCGGCTACTCCTGGCGGCACGAAAATCGGGCCAGGCTCAAGCGCAAGCTGTTAAAGGACGTATGGGGGGAGGAAATGCCCGAACAAGCAGCCTACGAGGCCGTCCGTCTCCAGATCTCGGACGAGGTGCAGGCGCGATTAGAGGAGCGGCTCATCCTGGTCGAGGACGTTCAGCAAGTGATCGTGTTTGCCGAACGGACAGGAGCCAGGTTCCTCGACCCGGACACCGGCCGGTACCTGGCCTCGCACCGCCCGGCCAGCGTTACCTACTGGGTGGAGTACTCGCCCCGGGATGACGGTTTTGTGATACACAATGCCTACAGCCACCGTATGCAAGTTGGAAAGGGGAACGGGCAATGAGCACAGAGAAGAACTGGTTGTGCGCCAACTGCCAAGTCCCCCTGGAGGTGGGCAAGGTCACGGTTTCCTATCTGAACAGCGCCTTTCCGGTGGACCTGCTGCGCTGCCCTCGCTGCGGGCTGGCCCTGGTGCCGGAGGAACTGGCCACGGGTCGCATGGCCGAAGTCGAGAAGACGCTGGAAGACAAATGAGCGCCATGGTGGACGATCGGGTGCGGGTCTACGCACAGCCACCTCTGCGCCAGGTCGCGGGCGACGCGATCCGGCCGGGTGGGTTGGAGCTGACGGAGAGGGCGGTTGCCCACTGGGGCCTGCCGCCCGGCGCCCGGGTCCTGGACCTGGGTTGTGGGACCGGCGCCTCGGTTGAACACCTGCGAACCCAACGCAGGATGTGGGCCATGGGCCTGGACGTGTCAGCCCCTCTACTGCGGGAAGGGCGCGAACGGCAGGCGGGCCTGCCGTTGCTCCAGGCGTCGGGCGAGCGGCTGCCCGTGGCTGCCGGCAGCGTGGATGCCGTGCTGGCCGAATGCACCCTGTCGCTGATGGCCGATCTGGGCCAGGCGCTGGCCGAATGCCACCGCGTGCTGCGCCCCCGCGGGCTGCTGGCCGTCACCGATCTGTATGCCCGGCAGCCGGACGGAGCCGCCACCCTGCACCGCCTCCCCTTGTGCAGCTGCCTCAGCGGCGCCTTGCCACGCGAGGAGTTCGCCGGCCACTTGCGGGCCGCCGGCTTTGAGGTGCCGATCTGGGAGGACCACTCTGGCGCGCTCGGGAGCTTGGCCGCCCAGCTCATCATGGCCCATGGGTCCCTGGACCGCTTCTGGCGCCAGATGGTTCCCTCAGGTGCCGACACGGCACAGATCGGACCAGCCATTGCCGCTGCCCGTCCCGGCTACTTCCTACTGATCGCCAGGGCCTTACCCTGAGGAGGCTATAGCATGACCGACGAACTGAGAATCGCCGAGTTGCTGCAGCAAGGCTTTTGCTGCAGCCAGGTCCTGGTCCTCATGGGCCTGCAGGCACAGGACAAGGAAAACCCCGATCTGGTCCGGGCGGTGCAGGGCCTGTGCGGCGGCATCGGCTCCGCCGGTGAGACCTGTGGCTCCCTGACCGGGGCAGCCTGCCTGTTGAGCCTGTATGCCGGGCGGGGGCAACCCGGCGAGATAGCCGACCGGCAACTGGGCCTGATGCTGGACGAGTTGGCGGATTGGTTCAAAGACGAAATCGGCCAGCACTACGGCGGCATCCGCTGCGGCGAGATCCTGGCCGGCGACCCGGCCAACCAGATGTTGCGCTGTCCTGGCATTGTGGTCGAGACCTGGCAAAAGGCCCGAGATCTGCTGGTCGCCAACGGCTACGAGCTGGCGGTGTAGGGGCCGTGTTCATGGACGATGAACGACTGCTGTCGGCGACCGAGAGCGTCTGCCCCAAGTGCCTGGCCCGCATCCCGGCCTGGCGCGTGCTGCGCGATGGAAACGTCTACCTGCGCAAAACCTGCCCCGAACACGGCGAGTTCCAGGCCGTGGTCTGGCGGGGAGAGCCGGCCTACACGTCCTGGGTCCGGCCCAAGATCCCAGCCTATCCCAAGAATCCGTTCACGGCCATAGAGAGAGGCTGCCCCTTTGACTGCGGCCTGTGCCCTGAGCACCGCCAGCACACGTGCACGGCGCTGCTGGAGGTCACTCAGCGCTGCGACCTGGGCTGTGCCTTCTGTTTTGCCTGCTCCGGCAGCGCCGCCGAGCCGGACCCCGATCTGGACGTCATCGAGGGTTGGTACCGCCGCCTGCTCGACGCCGGTGGTCCCTTCAACGTCCAGCTCTCCGGCGGCGAGCCCTGCGTGCGGGACGACCTGCCCGACATCGTCGCCCTGGGGCGCACCCTTGGCTTCGATTTCATCCAGGTTAACACCAACGGCCTCCGGTTCGCCCGCGACCCCGAGTATGTGCGGCGGCTGCGCGATGCCGGTCTGGCCTCGGTGTTCTTGCAGTTCGACGGAACGGAGAATTGCATCTACGAGACCCTGCGGGGGCGCCGGCTGCTGGCCGACAAGTGCGCCGCCATCGAACGCTGCGCCGAGCATGGCCTCGGTGTGGTGCTGGTCCCCACGCTGGTCCCGGGCGTCAACATCGCCAACGTCGGCGACATCGTGCTCTTTGCCCTGGAGCAGTTGCCCGCCGTGCGGGGCGTGCACTTTCAGCCGGTTAGCTACTTTGGCCGCTATCCCCAGAGCCCGGCAGACGGCGACCGCGTGACCATCCCCGAGGTCATCCGCGCCATCGAAGAACAGACCGAGGGGCTCGTATCGCGACAGACATTCAGGCCCTCGGGCTGCGAAAACGCCACTTGCTCATTCCATGGCAACTTTGTGCTCATGCCGGACGGCAGCCTGCAATCCTGGACACACCACAGGGCACAATCGAGTTGCTGCTGCCAGCCGGAGCCGGCGGAGGAGGGGGCGGCCAAGACGCGAGAGTTCACCGCCCGCTACTGGTCCCATCCGCAGGCAGGCGAACCGGCTGCCGGCACGAACCCGGCGCCGCCCGGTGCAGGGCCCAGCCTGGGCGGCTGGGACATTCTACTGGCCCGCGCCCGGACCCACGCTTTTACCATCTCCGGTATGGCCTTTCAGGATGCCTGGACCCTGGACCTGGAACGGCTGCGAGACTGCTGTATTCACACCGTCAGCCCCGAGGGGAACATCATCCCCTTCTGTGCCTACAACCTCACCAGTTGCCAGGGTCACGCCCTGTACCGGAGGGCAGCAAGCAGGTGAGACTCACCCCCCTGGACCCCTGGATCGCCGCCAAGGTCGGCCAGGACGGCGGGCGGGCCGACAGGCTGGCCATCGAGGCCTACCACCTTGGGAAGCTGCGCAAAACGCTGCGCCTGATCAGAGCAAGGAGCGCCTTCTACCGGCAGCACCTGGCCGCTGCGCCGCAAGAGTTGGCAACTCTGGCCGACCTGGGCCATTTCCCCTTTACCACGGCTGAGGATATTCGCGACCAGCCCTTGCGGTGTCTGTGTGTTTCCCAGGGTGAGATCAGTCGGGTGGTCACCCTGTCCAGCACTGGGACCACGGGCGAACCCAAGCGCCTCTACTTCACTGCCAGTGACCAGGAACTGACCCTCGACTTTTTTCACGTCGGCATGTCCACCCTGGTGGGACCTGGCGACCGGGTGCTAATCCTGCTGCCGTGCGAGACGCCCGGCGGCGTTGGCGACCTGCTGGCCACGGCCCTGGAGCGGTTGGGAGCCGCAGGACTACGGCACGGCCCGGTCCGAGACGTTGCCGAGACACTGGAGGTGATGATCCGCAAGCGGGTGAACAGCCTGGTAGGCATACCGACCCAGGTCCTCGCCCTGGCGCGTTACCAGGATGGCAACGGCCGCCGGGTACCATTGCAACTAAAGAGCGCGCTCCTGACCACCGACTATGTATCGCCTGCCATCGTCGCAGCTGTGGAAGGAGCCTGGAATTGTCAGGTCTACAATCATTATGGCATGACCGAGATGGGGTTGGGCGGTGGTGTGGAGTGCCAGGCCCGGCACGGCTACCATCTGCGCGAAGCAGACCTTTATTTCGAGATCATCGATCCCGATACGGGGCAGAGCGTGCCCGAGGGAGAGCAGGGAGAAGTGGTGTTCACAACCCTCACCCGGCGGGGCATGCCTCTGATCCGCTATCGCACCGGAGACCTCGGCCGGTTCGTACCCGGGCCCTGCCCCTGCGGCACAGTGCTCAAGACATTGGCCCGGGTCCGGGAACGGATTTGCGGCCGAGTCGAGCTGCCCGGCGGGCTCGGCCTGAGCATGGCTGATCTGGACGATGCGCTGTTTCCGCTGGAGGGAGTGCTGGACTTCCGGGCCGCTGTGAGCAGGAACGAGCGCGGGGTGCGGCTCGACCTGGACGTGCAGGTTCTGCCCCAAGCCAGGCCGGAGGGACTGCCCGGCCTCGAGCAAGCCCTGAGCTCACTGCCGGCGATCCGGCGTGCCAGGGAGCTTGGGCTCCTGTATATCAGCCTGAAACTGTCGCCGGGCAAGGGGCCTGCGGCTTCCAGGCCGGGCAAACGAGCCATCGAGTCGTGTCCGGGTCCGCAAGACCGAACAAGCATAGACAGCCAGGTCCGGTAAAGCAACGACTCGAGTTCGGCCGCCGTCGGCGCGTCAACACATTAACACGATACGTTCGCGGTCGGCGCCGCGATGATTCCCACCTTGCCCTTCCGGCTGGCGACCTAGCGTTCCGCCCTGCCAACGGAGGCGCAGCGCCACGGCTGCAATCTCGGCCAGAGCGTCGGCATCGTGCACCCAATAGGAACGGTAGTTGGGACCTTCCAGAATGAGGGTGATCTCTTGCGGGCGGGGGCCAGGCTCAATCTGAAATCCCCATTCCCTGAATAGATCGATGGCGTTCTCGAACGACAGGGTTCCAAAGTCGGGCACGCCGGGGATGAGCAGCGTTGGAGTGGACATCCTGTCGTCCTGGGCTGGCTGCGCTGCGCGCGGACATGATGATTGCACCGGTTGCTCCTTGCCTCCTCCAGGGTCAAGCTTTGCCTTGCAACAAGAAACGGCATCTCGGAAACGAGACGCCGTACCTAAGGCTGGCTGTTTCATGGACAAATGAAAAGGCGTCTCATGGAGACGCCGCGCCCACAAACCATTGCCGGCGCATCTCCTTTCCAAGCATGGGAGGTATGGCCGTTTCCAACCAGACCTTACCGGCCTCACTCCATAGGCTTGCGCTCACCCACAGCCTTTGCAGGGAACAGCAGCACACTACCCTTAGGCGATGAGGCTCGGAGATGCTGTCTATGCGATTGTCAACCACGTACATGATAACACAAGGCCGCAAAACCGTCAAAACAGGTACCGTGTGCCGATGTCTCTTTGACATCTGGCCAATATCGTGATATTGTACACAAGTGTGGAAAATAGAATAGACGGCGTCTCCGAGCCCGAGCCCCTAAGGGCCTGTGCCACGTTTTCCCCCGAGAGCCGGGAGATGTGGACGCAGAAGAGTTGCAGCAAGCCTATGGAGTCGGGCCGGTAAGGTATAGCGGGAAACGGCTATGCCTCCCACCCTTGGAAAGGAGATGCGCCGCCGGGCCGTGCATGGCGCCTCCCTCAGGAGGCGTTTCTTGTATATGTGCGCTATTTTGCGGCGTCCCTTTCCGGGGCGTCGCTTTTTGATATCAAGATCGACGGCCGAGATCGATGGCGCGCGTTCCTTTCAGCCGTGGCAGGGCCCGGTCACGACCCACCTGGTCACCACGATAGCCAGCCGACGTGGAAAAGTGAGCGCAATGGAGACAAACATGAAAGACGAACTCGAGGCAGAGAGGGAAAAGCCCCCCCAACAGTGGGAAGTGGTGACGCAAGGCAGCGGCTGGGCAAGTGCGGGTCGGGGAAAGGTGCCCCCCGAGGTAATGCCTGTATTGAAAGAGCTGGCGCGTCCCGCCCGTCAGGGCGACATGCCGTGGCGAATCGAGCTGTGCCAGCACGGGCTGCGGACAATGGAACGAGGGCAGCACCCGTGGCTGTGGGCTGCCTTGCACGATGCGCTGGCCACCAGCCTGGCCCAGAGCCCAAGTGGAGAGCGGGCGGAGAACATGGAGAGGGCCATCGAGCATTACAGCATGGCGATGCAGGTTAGAACGCGGCAGACCTGCCCCACACAGTGGGCCACCACACAGAACAACCTGGGGAATGCCTATGTCGGCCGCGTTATGGGCGGGAGGGCAGACAACCTGGAGCGGGCCATCGAGCACTACCACCGGGCGCTGGAGGTGTACACGCGGCAGGCATTCCCGGAACAATGGGCCATGATCCAGAACAACCTGGGGAACGCCTATGTCGCCCGCATTGTAGGGAGGCGGGCAGAGAACATGGAGCGGGGGATCGTGCACTACCGCCGGGCGCTGGAGGTATATACACAGCAGACCTTCCCCGACCAGTGGGCCACCACCCAGAACAACCTGGGGAATGCCTACGTCGCCCGCATTGTAGGGGGGCGGGTGGAGAACGTGGAGCGCGCAATCGAGCACTACCGCCGGGCGTTGGAGGGCAGAACGCGAGAGACATGCCCCGAGCAGTGGGCCAACATCCAGAACAACCTGGGGAATGCCTACATCGATCGCGTTGCAGGAGGGCGGGCGGAGAACCTGGAGCGCGCCATCGAGCACTACCACCGGGCATTGGAGGTGTACACGCAGCAGGACTGCCCCGAACAATGGGCCATGGTCCAGAACAACCTGGCGAACGCCTACTTTCGCCGCGTTGAGGGAGAGCGAGCGGAGAACCTGGAGCATGCCATCGACCACTGCCGCGAGGCCCTGGATGTGTACACTCGGCAGGCCTACCCCGCCGACTGGGCCATGACGCAGAACAACCTGGGCCTCGCCTACACAAACCGTAGTCGGGGGGAGCGCGCGCGGAACCTGGAACAGGCCATCGAGCATTTCATCCAGGCGCTGGAGGTTTACACCCAGGAAGCCTTTCCGGAACAGAGGGCCATGGTCGAGAACAACCTCGCGAGTGTCCACATCGGCCGCACCTGGCGAGGAGGAGTGGAGCCTGAACAAAGACAAGAAGGGATCGGCATGATCTAGCAAGTCTGCAGATCCCTTCTGGTAGCAATTCAACCGTTTATCCAGCTTGACAGGGCTGGCTTTGTAGCCGCCCAGGGCCTCCTTTTCTGGCCCTGCCAGCAGCGAGTCATCGGGCCATGGACAGCTCAGCGAAGTGCCCGTCAGGCGCCTTTTCAATCCTCACCGCACAGGCCTTGTATTCCGCCGTTTTGGTGTCGGGATCGAACACGTTGTTGGTGAGCCAGTTCGCGTTTCCTTCGCGGAAATGGAACGCCATCCACACCATTCCCGGAGGCACCTGCTCCGTCACTCTGGCCTTGACCCTCACCGAGCCGCGGCGTGAGCTCACTGCAATACACTCACCATCAGCAACGCCAAGCTCCAGCGCATCGGCAGGAGAGATGTCGGCTGTCTCTTCCGGCAATATCTGATCGAGACCGACCCTACTTGTCTGTGTTCGTGTGTGGTAGTGAAACAGGCGGCGCCCTGTGCTCAGGACGAACGGGTATTCCTCATCCACGACCTCCGCCGGAGGCGTCCAGTCAATCCCCTTCAGCAATCCCATACCGCGGGCAAACTTGTCCTTGTGCAGGAACCTGGTACCGGGGTGATCGAGGCTCGGGCAGGGCCACTGCAGGCCGTCCTGCTCGAGGCAGGCATACTTGATCCCCGCATAGGCCGGGACAAGCACCGAGATCTCGTCATCCCAGATCTCCTGCCCGCTGTCCGACTGCCACTCCTGGCCCATACGGCGGGCGATCTCCTTGAAGATCCACCAGTTCGGCCGCGCCTGGCCGGGTGCCTCTTTGAACTTGCGCACGCGGTTGACGCGGCGTTCGCTGTTGGTAAAGGTCCCGTCGTCCTCGCCCCAGGCGGCAGCCGGAAAGATGACGTGGGCAAAGCGGGTCGTCTCTGTCGGGAAGATGTCGTTGCAAACGATGAACTCGGCCGCGGCCAGCTCCTCCTCCACATGGGTGATGTTCGGTTCCGTGTTGGCCAGGTTCTCGCCAAAGATGTAAAAAACCCGGACCATTTTGGTTGGAAGCCCGGCCATCATGTCGGGGATCATCAGCCCAAACTTGTCGGATAGATCCGTCACACCCCAGGCCTTGGCGAATTTCGCCTTGCTCTCCGGGTTGGCGACGCTCTGGTACCCGGGATACGTCCCGGGCAGGGCCCCCATATCGCAAGCCCCCTGGACGTTGTTCTGTCCGCGCAGCGGATTCACACCGCCATTCTCCACTCCGATGTTGCCGAGCAGCATCTGGAGGTTGGATACGGACATGACGTTGTTCTTGCCGCAGGTGTGCTCCGTGATGCCAAGCGTATAGCACGCCATCCCCGGCCTCGTCGCCGCCATGGTCCGGGCGATCTGTCGGATTATTTCCACGGGAACCCCCGAGATCTCGGCTGCCCGTTCGGGCGGGTACTCCATGACCTTGGCCTTCAGGGACTCGAAATCCTCACAGCTCGCCGCTACGAACTTTTTGTCATAGAGGTCCTCGGTGATGAGCACGTGCATAATGCCATTGAGGAAGGCCACGTCCGACCCGACCTTGAGCCGGGCAAAGATATCGGCCTTCCTGGCGAGGGCGTGTTCGCGCGGATCGGCGACGATGAGCGTAGCGCCCTTGTTCACGGCCCGCTTGACGAAATAGGAGGCCACCGGATGGGCCTCGGCCATATTGGTGCCGATGAGGAAAAAGAGCTTGGCGTTCTCGAATTCGCCGAACGAGTTCGTCATCGCGCCCGAACCGAGTGTAGTGGCCAGACCGGCCACGGTAGGGGCGTGTCAGGTTCTGGCGCAGTGGTCGATGTTGTTCGTACCGATCACCGCGCGGAACAGCTTCTGCATGTTGTACGAGTCTTCGTTGGTGCTGCGCGCGCAGCTCACTCCGGCGATTGCGTCGGGCCCGGACTCGCGGATGATCTGCTGGAACTTGGCCGCGACGAGGTCGAGGGCTTCGTCCCAACTGGCCTCCCGGAAACCATCACCCTCGCGGATGAGCGGCGTCGTGAGGCGATCGGGCGAATAGACAAAGTCGTAGCCAAACCGGCCCTTGACACACAGAAAGCCCTGGTTCGGCTGTGCGCCGTCGACGCCCCTGACGCGGACGATCTGGTCTCCCTTCATGTGTAGCTCGAGCTGGCAGCCGACACCGCAATAGGGGCAGGTGGTCCGTACCTTGTGGACTTGCCAGATGCGCCCCTTGCCGAGGCTCTTCTTGGGCGACAGAGCACCGACGGGGCACACCTGCACGCAGCTGCCGCAGAACTCGCAAGGGCTCTCTTGCATGGTAGAGTCCAGGCCGAACGAGATCGTGGTGTTAAAGCCGCGAAGGGCCACGCCGATCGCCTCAGAGCCATTGATCTCCTTGCACGCCCGCACGCAACGCCGGCACAAGATGCACTTGTTACGATCGACCTGGATGAACGGGTTCGGATCGTCAATGGCATATGTATGCTGCTGGCCCGGGAACCGCGGCTCCTTGATACCATAAGTGTACGCCAGATCTTGTAGCTCGCATTCCCCCGCACTGTCGCACGTCATGCAGTCCAGCGGATGGTCCGAAAGAAGCAGTTCCAGCACAAAGCGTCGCGCCTCTTCGACCTTGGGTGAGTGCGTCCAGACCTCCATCCCCTCATACGCCGGAAAGGTGCAAGCGGGCTGCAAGGCTCGCTGGCCCGCGATCTCCACGAGGCAAACGCGGCAGGCCCCAATCGGTTCCAGCATCGGATGGTGGCACAGCGTGGGGATCTTGATCCCCGCAGCCGTGGCAGCCTCCAGCACCGTGCTGCCCGCCGCGGCTGCTATCTGCTGGCCGTTGATCGTGATGTGAAGTTTTGCCATTGTCTTGATCTCACTCCTTTCGCCATGGTGAGTAAGGATTCCTACAACTGGCGCGAGTGGACGTCTATCCAGCGAGGTATGGACTACCCCACCGCCCGCCGTTCACTCGCGCCGGGCGTTCACGCTTCCTTGAGTGGGAGGCGCCAGAGACACCAGCGCCGACCGCACTCCTGGGGGCCAGACGTATTGCCCGTCCTGCCAGGTCAACCTCCGGCACAATAGATCCTGGAGAAATGCGTCGTGCTCGTCGTTGTCGACGTCTGCCAGGCCCAGGCGGCGCTTGACATCGGCCAGCGCTTCTTCAAGGCTGTCGTTGGTCCGCGCATCCCACAGGCCGCTATCCTCCATCAGAACGTTGGGAAAGAGCCCCATCTGCAACATGGCATTGTAGGCCACCTGAAAGTTGGGGCTATCGTAGGGATGCCCCCACACGTGCTTTGCCGCCTCGGCCAACACGCCATCGACCGTCGGCGCGCGCATCACCAGGAAACAGGTTTGCCGGGTCACATCGATCATGCGCTGAATAAAGGCCGGCAGATCGGGGCAACCGTACATGGCGTGAGAGCAAAGGGAAAAATCGTGGACCGCTACCTGCGCTTCCGGCCAGGTATCCTGCACAATCCGAACGTTCTCGATCCCCTCGTCGGCCAGATTCCTCTCCATGACCTCGATCATGGCGGGGGATGGCTCGACGGCGGTGACCAGGCGGGCGTGCCGGGCAAGCAAGGCAGCCCAGGAGCCCGTCCCCGCTCCAATGTCCAGGACAGTAGCTCCGGGTCGCTCCTGCAGCGCGGCGATCATCGTCCGGCGGCTGGAATCGGGCCTGGTCCAGCGCTTGCGGACAAAGGTATCGAACGCGTGAGCCCTATCCTTCCAGGCGTCGTCCTCGTCCTGGCCTTGCTCCCTGGCCGCCCAACGCCGTGCCTGGACCTCGACCAGCTCACGCCAGAGGCGGATCCAATCCGTTGCTCTTTCCATGCTTTGTTTCACCTCATTCGAGGTCGTTAGACATAGATGTCCATGCCCTGGCAGGCAGGACACACCGTGCTGCCATTCTGGGGATATGCTTCCCCGCACGATGCACACAATGCGATAGGCGGAGGGGTGTGTTTGCCCAGCAGTGCTGGCGAAACCGTGACGGTCTGGATCGCAAATATTTCACGCCCCGCCCTCCGGATCTCCTCGAGCAGCGCGTCGTTGTCCTGCTCGTGTTTAGAAACCAGTCTCATGAACCAATTCCGTATCTCCGGGTATCCATCCAGTTTTGACACGTCCATGCTGACGCGGATCCCATTGCCGCTCTTTTTGTCATACAGCGTCAAGGCAAAACGGCCCGTATCGACGATTTTTAGCCAGCCGTTGCCGACGGTGCAGGGGGTGAGCAACTGTATGGCGTCAGGAAGGCAAGAGGTGGACTCGCATATCGCGTCCAGGTACTCGTATTCGGTCATTCTCCTTGCGGCGGCATCGACCATGAATCCGCCGATCAGAAGGCCTGGGCCAAAGTTCCCATGGAACTCGGTGAGTGCGTCGATGTATTCGTCAACAGTAAAACGACAGATCTTGGTCATTTGCGTTGCGCCTTGTCGGGCAGTGTTCATTCCGTAATCCTGTCGGGGTGCGTGTAGACATTCAGGCTGTTACCTCTGGCAAAGCCAACCAGCGTGATGCCCAGTCGTTCGGCCAGGTCTATCGCAAAAGATGTCACCGCGGCCCGAGAAACTACGACCGGCACACCTATGCGCGCTACCTTGGTCAGCATCTCTGAGGAGGTGCGGCTACTCAGGATGATCGCCTTGTCGGAAGTATCAATGTCATGGAGAAATGCGTAGCCCAGTACGCGGTCGAGAACGTTATGGCGGCCGATGTCTTCATAGTACGCGACGAAACCCTCTCCATACGCCAGGGCTGCTTCGTGAACTCCACCGGTAAGCTTGAAGGTTTTCGCCTCCTCATCAAGCAGCATTGCCCAACCAAGAAGCTCTTCTGTCGCATAGCGCGTCAGATGGGCAACCGGTTGTAGCTGTTTCAAGGAACCATCATGGCGCAGTGCGCCATCGTCGGTATCAACCCACACAACTCCCTGTTCTGGCCGGCACGATATGCCTTTCACATCGCCGGGGTTTTGGAGAATGCCTTTGCCCACCAGAAACCCGATGGCCAACAACTCGAATGAATGTGGTGAGCACGACCAGGTAGCCAGTTCCTCTCCGTTAAGCATGACAGTTAATGGCACCTCTTTGACTATGGGATGCCGGGCAGCTTCTTTGTTCCCTCCATTCCTGTATATGAACAGCTCACGATGCTGGCAAATGCTGTATGTCTCCACCTTTTCCTGGTTATCCAACCTCTACGTGATTTCTGAAAAGCCAGGATGGGATCCGCACGAGCCGGAGCGTAGCCTATATGGATCCCATCCCGGCATCACTCCAGGCGATCAGGCCGCCTCGACCTTGACAGCGCACACTTTGTATTCCGGTGTCTTGGTAACCGGATCGAGGGCATCGTTCGTGAGGACATTCGCGGCTGCTTCCGCCCAATGGAACGGGATGTATACAACACCGCGTCTGATCCTATTGGTGATACGAGCGCCCAACTCGATTTCTCCTCGCCTGCTCGAGACACGCACGCGCTTGTCGCGGCGAGTCAAGCCGAGCTGCCTGGCGTCATCCGCGTGGATCTCGACGTAAGCTTCCGGCGCCTCGTTTTCCAGTTTTGGCGAGCGGCGCGTCATGGAGCCAGTGTGGTAGTGGAACATGATGCGCCCGGTGGTCAGCAAGAGTGGATATTCTGGATCTGGCAGCTCAACCGCTTCTTTGAACTCGATGGGAAAGAACTTGCCCAGGCCACGCGAGAATTTACCCTTGTGCAAGTACGGTGTTCCGGGGTGATCCACGGAAGGGCAAGGCCACTGCAAGAAACCCAGCGCCTCCAGGCGCTCGTAGGTGATGCCGGCATAGCTGGGGGTCAAGCGGTTGATCTCTTCCATGATCGCCTGTGCGCTCGGGAAATCGAAACCCTGAGCGCCCATCGTTCTGGCCAGCTCACAAATAAGGAGCCAGTTCTCCTTTGACCCACCGATTGGCTCGATCGCTTTGCGTACTCGCTGGACGCGCCGGTCGGTGTTCGTATAAGTGCCATCTGTTTCGGCAAAGGAAGCGCTTGCCAGGACCACGTCGGCCAACTGCGCCGTCTCGGTCAGGAAAATGTCCTGAACCACGAGGAATTCGGTATGTTCCAGGCAGTGGCGGACATGGTTGGTGTTGGGATCGGCGACCATAGGATTCTCGCCAAAAATATACAGGCCGCGGATTTTCCCTTCCCCGGCGGCGGGAAGCATCTGTGTGCTCGTCAAGCCTATGGTGAGCGGTCCGGCTGAGCTCCAAGCGTCCTCGAATTTCCTCTGCACTTCCGAGATGGTTACGGCCTGGTAGCCGGGGTAGACATTGGGAAGTGCGCCCATATCGCAGGCGCCCTGCACATTGTTCTGGCCGCGCAGCGGGTTAACCCCGCCGCCAGCGATGCCCATGTTGCCGCATAGCATACCCAGATTGGCGACAGACCTGACGTTATCAAAGCCAGTGGTGTGTTCGGTGATGCCCAGAGTGTATAGAATGGCAGCGGGCTTGATCGTTGCATAGGTACGCGCAACTTCATAGAGGCCCTCGACCGGAATATTGCATATCCTGGAAACTCTTTCCGGGGTGTATTCGGCAACCAGGCATCCAAGCGCCTCAAAGTCTTCGGTGCGTTCCTCGATGAAGGCCTTATCATGCAATCCTTCGCTGATGATGATGTTCATCAAGCCATTGATCAAAGCGACATCAGTTCCCGGTCGAAGCGGGTAATAGATATCAGCCAACCGGCCGATCTGAGTCTCACGCGGGTCCAGGACGATCACTTTTGCACCGCGCTTTTGACCCTTGAAGACGCGCACTCCGATCAATGGATGGGCTTCTGTGGTATTCGAGCCGATAATGAAAAAGCACTTGGTGTCCGTTTCAAACTCGGGGATCGAGTTCGTCATGGCACCGCTTCCAAATGACGCGGCCAGACCGGCCACGGTAGGAGAGTGTCAGAGGCGGGCGCAGTTATCGACGTTGTTGGTTCCGATAACCGCGCGGGCGAGCTTTTGCATGAGATAGTTCTCTTCGTTTGTGCACCTGGAGGAGCTAAAGAAACCAATGCCGTCAGGCCCGCTCTGAGCTTTGATTTCCCCAAACCTATCGGCGATATGCTGGTATGCTTCATACCAGGTGGCTTCTGTCAATTTGCCGTTCTTCCGGATCAAAGGGCTTTTCAAGCGATCAGGGTGGTTAACGAAGGAATGGGCGTTCCAGCCTTTGATGCACAATCCACCCTGATTAACCGGGTGGCCCTTTGCCGGCAATACCCCGACCAGTTCATCTTTCAGTACTTGAAGGAAAAGTCCGCAGCCTGTACCGCAGTAAGGACAGGTGGTCAGCACACTTTTGTATTCGAGCATGGTGTTCCCCCCTATTTGACTTGTGCATTCTCGCTTGACGTAGAGCAAGTCCTGACAACCGGTCATGAGTCACATTTCGGGCTACAAACCGCCTGGCGGCTTTCAACAGCGTCACCCAGATCCTGTCATATTCACTCCTCCGCGAGATTGTTGTCGGTACGAGTTCTCCTTCCTTCGGAAGCAACAAAAAACGGCGTTCCGGAAAGGAACGCCGCCACAAGTCATGCTACTTCCGGCCTTGATCAGAACGATCTCGGCCGGGAATCGCACCTACGGCACGTGGTGGGCATCTCCTTTCCAAACACGGGAGGCACAACCGTTTCCAGCGGTACCCTGCGGGCCTTGCACCATGGGCCTGTACGGCCAGGCCTTTAGGACACAAGACTCGAAGATGCTCAAAGCCAGGTTATTCAAGAACCGCAAAAGAGTCTAACACAAGAAGCGCAGGCTGTCAAAACCGGCTGGCTCTATGCCTGCAGTGCGCGCCACAGTTGAGAACAGCGCCAGGCGTCCACGGCTGTCACCTTGTCTTTTGACTGCCGCTGGGATCGCCGAGCACCAGCACCAGCTCGGCAGGTCGCGCCTGGAGAGAAGGGCCGCGCCGGCGCTCGGCGATCCGAGGCAACAGGACCGACCGAGCAAGAGCCGTGCGAAGCGTCCGGGTGAAGTTGCTTCCTTCGCCATGTCATGATATACTTTGTGCGGCTTGCAACAATCGAGTCTCCGACCCAATGGACCTGTGCGCACGAAAAAGCATGTGGTTCTTGGGCATTGGGTGTGGCGGGAAACGGCCACGCCTCCCGTGTTTGGAAAGGGGACCAGACTGCCAGGCAGTTCTTGGGCGTCCCTTTTCCGGGGGCGCCATTTCTGTTTCAGGATCAGAACCGTCTGCAAGGAGGGCAGGCTTATAGACGACCAGCAGGGCCACTAATCTCATACATCTCCGACTCGCCGGGCCTGTCGGCATGCTGAATGCCCATGGGCGTCGAGCATTGGGTGTGGTGGGAAACCGTCACGCCTCCCGTATTCGGAAAGGAGATCACACGCCCGGTTTGCAGTTCGCACTGCCTTTTTGAGGACTGGCACTTCTTTTGCTCTGTTTGCCTGGGTGTTGGCGGCATCTCGTTTCCACGAAGAGATGCCGCTTTTTGTTTCGGCGATGGTTCTACAAAAAACCTAGTCCAAGGAGGAGACACATGAAACTGAACAAGATGTGGCTGAACATCAATGGCGCGAATCGCATCTTTATCTGCAATCCGGAATCGGATTCGCTGGCGGACGTGCTGCGCCGCATGGGGCTGACAGGCACCAAGGTCGGTTGCGACAGTGGGGTCTGTGGCTCTTGCTCGGTGATACTGAACGGCAAGCTCGTGCGCTCTTGTATCGTCAAGGTTCGCAACATCGAGGAGTACAGCCAGGTACTGACCATCGAGGGCATCGGCACACCGACCCACCTACATCCCCTGCAAGCGGCCTTTATGCATCTCGGAGCGGTGCAGTGCGGTTTCTGCACCCCGGGATTTATCGTGTCCGCCTATGCCCTGCTCCTCGAAAACAGCAGCCCCACACGCAAAGAGGTGCGTGACTGGTTTCAAAAGCACCTCAACGTCTGCCGCTGCACGGGCTACAAGCAGATCGTCGACGCCGTGATGGCCGCCGCCGAAGTCATGCGCGGCGAAAAGACAATGGAAGACCTTGCCTTCAAGGCGCCCGAAGATGAGGAATATTATGGCAAGCCCGTGGTCCGCCCTTCGGCGTTGGCCAAAGTCTGCGGCCTGGCCGACTATGGCGACGACCAGGAACTCAAGATGCCGGCGGGAACCCTTCACGCAGCCCTCGTGCAGCCCCGGATCGCGCACCATGCCAGGATCCTCAAGATTGACAGCTCCACAGCCGAAGGGATGCCAGGCGTTGTCAAGGTCATAACCCACGTGGACATCAAGGCCGCGGGCGGCTCCAACGTGATGGCCGAGGGCCAGATGCACGAGCGCACGACCGTCATGGTGCCCAGCCGCCGGGTGTTGTGCGAAGACAAGATCTATCGCTACGGCGACGTGGTGGCCCTGGTGGTAGCCGATACGAAGGAGCATGCCCGCGCCGCGGCCGCAGAGGTGAAGGTAGAGATCGAGCAACTCCCGGAATACCTCAGCTATCTCGACGCCGTCATGCCCGATGCCATGCGCATTCACGAGGACACGCCCAACATCTTTGCCGTGCAGCCGGTGTTAAAGGGCGTGGGGCTGGAGAATGCATCGAAAGTGGCCGAGGTCATCGACAACTCGGCCTACAGCGTGGAGGGCAGTTTCCACTCTACCCGTGAGCCGCACCTCTCCATCGAGGGCGACACCATCCAGGCCTACTATGACGACCAGGGAAACCTGTCGATCCAGTGCAAGTCCCAGGGCATCTATTCCTCCCTGGGGCGCGTGGGCGACTCGGTCGGCGTACCCAAGGACAAGCTGCGCATCATCCTGAACCCCACGGGGGGCAGTTTTGGCTGGTCGACCAACGCCGGCGACGTCTGCCTGGCCGCTGCCGCCGCCGTCGTCACCAAGATGCCGGTGGCGCTGTCGATGAGCTACGAGGAGCACCAGCACTTTTCCGGCAAGCGCTGCCCCAGCCACTCCAACGGGCGCGTCGCCTGCGACGAGAACGGCCTCATCACGGCCGCCGAATTCGATTTCGGCCTGGATCACGGCGCCTACTCCTGGGGCGGCGACGATCTCATGACCAAGCCCGCCCGCTTCGCGTTCTTTCCCTACAAGGTGCCAAACGTCGCCGGGCTGGTGCGCATCGCCAATACGAACCACAACTTTGGCGTCGCCTATCGCAGCTACGGCTCGCCCCAGGCGTACATGCTGAGCGAGGCGCTGATGGACATGCTGGCAGAAAAGGCCGGCATCGACCCCTTCGAGTTCCGCTGGCGCAACATCGCGCGCCCCGGCGACATGAACATCAACAGCTATCCATTCAAGCAGTATCCCATGGAAGAGATGATGGCCAAGATGCGGCCCTTCTACGAGCGGGCCGTAAAGGAGGCCAGGGAACACGACACGCCCGAGCTGCGCCGCGGTGTAGGTCTCTCGTGGGGCGGATTCAACGTCTCTGAAGGACCCACCGACAGCGCCACCGTCACCCTGGAGCTCAATCCCGACGACACCATCACCAAGTACGACACCTGGCAGGACGTGGGCCAGGGGGGCGACGTCGGCTCGCTGATGGTAACGCTGGAGGCGCTCAAGCCCCTGGGCGTGACCCCCGACCGCATCAAGCTGGTCCAGAACGACACCAAGCTCTGTCCCGACAGCGGCATGTCGGCCGCCAGCCGTTCCCACTATATGAATGGCAACGCCAGCATCATTGCCGCCGAGAAGCTCCTGGACGCCATGCGCAAGCCGGACGGCACCTACCGCACCTATGCGGAGATGGTCCAGGAAGGCATCCCGACGAAACACACCGGCAAGTATGCCACCGCCGCCACGCCGGGACTGTGCCGCCTCGACCCCAACACCGGCATTGGCGATCCGACCCCCGCGTTCACCTACGCGCTAAACCTGGCCGAGGTGGAGGTGGACACCAGGACGGGCAAGGCCCGCGTCATCCGCTTTACCTGCGTGGACGAAGTCGGCAAGGTCGGCAACATCGACGCGGTCAACGGCCAGGCCTACGGCGGCATCTCGCACAGCATCGGGTTCGCCCTCAGCGAGAATTATGACGACGTGGCCAAGCACACCAACATTGCCGCCAGCGGCGTGCCCTACATCCAGGACATCCCGGACGAGATTACGGTCATCCACCTCGAGAACCACGACGCGAACGGCCCCTTTGGTTCTTCCGGCGCCTCCGAGGCCTTCCAGTCGTCGGGTCACGTGGCAGTGCTCAACGCCATCCACAACGCCTGCGGCGTGCGCGTCTACGAGATGCCCGCCACGAAGGACAAGATCAAGGCCGGTTTGGACATCCTGGCGAAGGGTGGAGAGATCCTGCCGCCGAAAAAGTACTTTCTCGGCTCCGATCTGTACGACGAGCTGGAGGACATCCAGGCGAATCCGGTGCCCTTTGGCGGCAACGATTACTTCACGCCGCTGGGCGACGCGGGTGGGGAGCGGTTCTTCTAGGAGAATCGTCTAGAGACAGGGAGTGCTGCCCGGACCCTGCTGTGCGCGCGGTCCGGGCAGCAAAGAGCCTATGGAGCGAGTCAGAGCAATCAAAGAAGCCTGCCTGGAAGGCGAGCTGGCCTTTTGCACCGCCGCCTGCCCGTTTCATCTCGACGTCCGCGAGTTCGTGGCCAAGATCCAGCGCGGCAGCTTTCACCTGGCCTATCGCGCCTACCTGAACGCGGTCGGTTTTCCCGGCATCGTCGCCGCCCTGTGTGACGAGCCATGCAAAGCGGTGTGCCCCAGGGGAGGAACGGACGGGGCCATCTCGATGAGGCTGCTCGAAAAAGCCGCCATCGACTTTGCGCGCAACACCGACCCTAACAGCTACAACCTGCCGCCCAAGAACAAGCGCGTAGCCATCGTCGGCGCCGGGATCAGCGGGCTGGCTTGCGCGCTGCGGCTGGCGGCCAGAAAGTACGACGTGACCGTCTACGAGCGGTCGGACCGCATCGGCGGCCACCTGTGGGACCGGTTGCCGCCCGAGCTGTTTCTGGCAGACATCGAGCAGCAGTTCCAGCACGAGAAGTATACCCTGTGCCTGAATGCCGAGATCGTCAGCCTCGACGATCTAGACTTTGACGCCATCTATGTCGCTACCGGATTGGGCGGCGCCGATTTCGGCCTCGAACGCGATCCGCACGGCGCCTTTGCCAGCACGCGGCCGGGCGTCTTCCTGGGTGGCTCGCTCCTGGGTGGCAACAGCATCCAGGCCCTGGCCGATGGCCTGCACGCGAGCGGCGCCGTGGAGCGGTACATCAAGGCCGGTGGGATGAACCATCCCTACCAGGTGAGCAGCACAAAGCTGGTGCTGGAGCCGGCGAGGATTGCCCCGGCCGATCCGGTTCTGCCCGCCAATGGCGTCGCCTATTCCCGCGAGGAGGCCATCGCCGAGGCAAACCGCTGCCTGAAATGTGCCTGCGACGCCTGCATGCGCTATTGCGACCTGGTGCGCTATTTCAGAAAATACCCCATACGGATCGAAGAGGAAGTCGAGATCACGATCCATCCCGGCACGCTGGACGGCGCCGGCACGGTCGCGACGCGCCTGATATCGACCTGCAACCAGTGCGGCTTGTGCAAAGAGGTTTGTCCCCAGCAGATCGACGTCGGCGATTTTTTGTTGCAGAGCCACCGCGTCATGCGCGCCAAAGGGGCCATGCCGTGGGCCTTCCATGACTTCTGGCTGCGGGACATGGCCTTTACCAACGGCCCCGATGCCGGGTTGGCGCGGGTTCCCGCCGGCTACAGCCGCAGCAGCACGATGTTTTTCCCGGGTTGCCAGCTCGGCGCCTCGGATCCACGCTACGTCACGGCCAGTTATCGCTGGCTGTTGGCCCGAGAGCCCGACACGGCCCTGATGCTCGGTTGCTGCGGCGCGCCCGCCGAGTGGGCCGGCGATCAGGGGCTTCATAGGCTGGTGGCCGCGGAGTTGCGCGACCAGTGGGCCGCGATGGGAAAGCCCACGGCCGTATTTGCCTGCCCGACCTGCAAACAGATGTTTGGCAAATACCTGCCTGAAATCCAGGCCGTGTTCCTGTACGACTTGTTTCTGCGCGCTGGCGTTTCCCCTCGCGCCGATGTGCGGCGCGAGACCGTTTCGGTCTTTGACCCCTGTGCCAGCCGCGAAGAGCCCGGGGTACAGCAGGCCATTCGCGCCCTTGCCGGGCAGGCTGGCTTTGCCCTCGAACCACTTCCGCTGGAAAAGAACCTGGCCGCATGTTGCAGTTGGGGCGGCCAGGTCAAGATCGCGCATCCGCCCTATGCGCGCTATGTGGCCGAGAGGCGGGTGGCGGGCAGCGACTACCCCTTGATCGCCTACTGCGCCAACTGTCGCGACATCCTGGCCGCCGCCGGCAAGCCCTGCTATCACATCCTGGACGTCGTCTTTGGACTGAGTGCTGCAGAGCGCATCCCACCAACGATCACGGAACGCAGAGAGAATCGTACCCGACTCAAGCGCCAGGTGTTGCGCGAATTCTGGAGAGAAGAGACCGAGATGGCCCGGAGCAAACTCAAGCTGCATGTTTCGCCCCAACTGAGGCAAAAGCTGGACGGCGAACTGATCCTTGAATCGGAAGTCGAAGCGGTGATCGTCCACTGTGAAACCAGCGGTAGAAAGGTGCTGGACCCAGATTCCGGAACCTTCAGCGGGCATTTGCAGATCGGCAGAGTGACTTATTGGGCAGAATACCTGGTCCTGGACGAGGGGTTTGAGCTGGTCAATGCCTACAGCCACCGCATGAGCATCGAGGAAGACTGACCGATGGCCGATCGCATCGTCATTTGCTACCAGTGCCAAAAAGAGCTGGCGCCGGCCAAGACGACCCTCAGCTATCTGGGAATGAGCTTTCCCGCCGACATTCTCCGTTGCCCCGAATGCGGTCAGGTCTACATTCCCGAAGACCTGGTCAAAGGGCGGATCGCCGCGGTGGAAATGCAATTGGAAGATAAATGACGGCGAGGCGATCTCGCGGTAACAAGGGCGAACCTGGCCACAGCCAGGAGACGACCATGGGACAGCCCGAGCCGGGCTCGAGAAGCGATAGCGGCTGTCGCTACCGCATCCCGAGCCCGGTGTGATCTGGCTCTCCATCGAGCCGCGCAGAGGAATGCGGCGCCCCTCCGTCAGCGGCTCAGGTCGCCCTGTAACAGGGGCACAATGGAGCGATCGACCGTATCCGCATCGAGGCCATACATCTGGTCAAAGAATTCGTACATCTCTTGCGTGGCGTCGACGTCGGAGAAGAGATCGGGATTGATCCTGGTGGCCAGCCAGGTGAATCCCAGGATCCAGCGTGGATCAGGTTGGTCCCAACTGTAAAAGTCCTTGGGATAGGCATAGACTTCGTCCGTCTGGACAGCCTTGAGCTGCTTCCAGCGAGCATCGGCCTTGAGGCTTTCGACCGTCTCGTCAACGTCCCCCGAGTAGTTGATGATCGCGATCTTGTCCGGGTCCCAGGCAGCAATCTGCTCAAGGTTCACCACCGTCCAGCCGCTGCCCTGGGAGGCTTCTTTCCAGATGACATTGCCGCCCGCCTGCTCCACCAACGTCGTCTGCATCCAGGAAGCCGGGGGCATGCTAAACGCGACTTCACCGCCCTTGTTGCTGTATTGCAGCAGCAACACGTCGGGCCGCTCGTCGAGTGGCAGGTCTACAAGCCTTTCGGCGACGCGATCTTGCTTGGCCTGGAAATAGTCTAGGATTTCCTGGGCACGCTTCTCATTCCCCAGAACCTGGCCAAGGATCCGCACATCGCGGGTGTATTGCTCCGGCGTCTCCAGGTCCACGTAGACGACGGGGAAACCCAACGCCTCGAGAGGCGCGCCCAACGATTCGGCCACGATGCTCTTGAGGATCACGACATCCGGCCTGGTGGGGGTAATCTGCTCCGGACCGGCCTGGCTCTCCAGAAAGGTCTTGGCCTCATAGCCAGGATCGACCACCGCAACAAAGCTGCCGGCCGCAGTCTGGTCGCCGCTGCTCAGAATTGCCACGCGCTCGGCTGCCTCAGGAAAGAGATAGATAGTGTCCGCGATCATAAAGAAGGACTTGCCGGTTATGGCGATACGCTGCGGGGGCTGCGCAAAAGAGATGGTTCGTCCCAGGGCATCCTTGACCGTCACACCAGGGGCGACCTCGGGCGGCTCGAACGCGAAGCCGTACTTGCCCAAGATCTCCTGTCCTTGCGGGGAAAGCACGAGCTGGATAAAGGCAGCCGCGAGTTCCGGCTGGGCAGCATCGGCGATGGGAGCAATGGGATAGGTGCCGATGGAATTGAGCGCATCGGGAATTTCCAGGCGGCCCACCTTGCCGGCATCCTCCTGGCTGACGTCGGTTCTGTAGACGATGCCAGCATCGCCCTCTCCCAGCATGACTTTGGTCAGCACGGCCTTGACCGTCTGCTCGTAGGAAACCACGTTCTTGAGCACATTGTCCTTGAACGTCGCACCAAAAGCCGGGTCCTGGCCGGCCTTGTCGAGGAACTCGAGGCTGTATTTGCCGGCGGGCACTTCTTCGGCCGCCAGGATCAGCTTCAGCCCAGGGTTGGCCAGGTCTTGCAGCTTGGCGATTCCGGCCGGGTTGTCGCTGGGATAGATGGCGACAAGCCTGTTGTAAGCGAAAACTTGCTGGCTACCTTCGGCCACCCGGCCGGCCTCGATGGCAGTTGCCATCTCCTTGGTGTTGGCACTGGCAAAAACGTCGGCCGGCGCCCCGGCGCCGAGTTGGGTGGACAATTGTTGTGAACCGGCCAGGTTTAGGACGACCTTGACTCCCGGGTACTGAGACTCGAAAAGGTGGGCCAGCTCGGTAAACGACTCGGTCAACGAAGCAGCAGCAAAGACCATGAGATCGCCGGACGCAGCAGGCTGCATGGCGGGCATTTGGGTCGGAGAAGGCGGCTCCGGAATGGCAGTCGGCTGCGCTGCGCACCCCGACAGAACCAGGACCAGGGTAACAAAGAGTAGGACAGTGTTTCGGGCTTTCACGTTCTCCAATCTCCTTTGATTACAAGGATTTTACTCACACAATGGATATTCATAACGTGAATACAATTAGTATATGCGATTCGTGCCAGTATGTCAAATCCAAGGCAGACCTTGTGCTACATCCCGGCCCACCATGGCTCAGCACCGCTAGAGCCGACGCGGGCCGAGTTGACAGACTTTACTCAATGGGATACAATGGCCGTATATTCACAAGCTGAGTATTCATACTCCGAATTCGCACAGCGGATCGATGGGGAAGCAAGGAGGGGATATGGCAGGATCGAGTGAATGCCTAGCATACATCGTGAATTCGCAGGCAAGGCGGAACGCAGACGTCCACGAAAAGCTTCTGCCTGCGGTGGGGAAACTCCAGCCAGGGACCGGCTCAGAAACAAGGAGGCGTTTGCTCCTACCGATCCGCTGGACACCGCATTTGATTTGGCTGTTGAGCCTACCTTTGTTGCTCTTTCTGTCCTTACCCCTGGTTGCGATCGTGGCACGGCTGCCGCTGACCAGACTGGCCTCGAGTCTGATGAACCCACAAATACAAAATGCGGTAGGCATGAGCATGGGCACAACGCTGGTGACGACCCTGGTTACGGTGTGCCTGGGTACACCGGTGAGTTATCTACTCGCACGGCGCCGCTTTGCGCTGCGCCGTGCGGTAGACACATTGGTGGACTTGCCTTGCGTTCTGCCCCCGGCAGTGGCGGGCGTGGCGCTACTAATGACGTTTGGCCGGCGCGGACTCCTGGGCAACCTGCTCCAGCAGTGGGACATCGAGATTGCATTCACCTGGGTTGCCGTGGTCATGGCCCAGACCTTTGTAGCTGCTCCCTTTTACGTCAAGGGGGCGGTGCTGGGCTTTGCAGGTGTCGACCGTGAGCTCGAACAGGCAGCCGCACTGGACGGTGCCAACAACCTGCAAGTATTTCGTCACGTGACCCTTCCCCTGGCCTGGTCGGGATTACTCAGCGGCTGTGTAATGACCTGGGCACGGGCACTGGGCGAGTTCGGTGCGACCATCATCTTTGCCGGAAACTTTCCGGGGCGGACTCAGACCATGCCGCTGGCCATCTACATCGGCTTCGAAATGGACCTGACGGTGGCGCTGACTCTGGCTGTGATCATGGTCGGATGTTCGTTTCTCGTCCTCATGCTTGTCAAGGGATTGCTACGTCAAGAAATCTGTGTTGACTTGAGCCCCTGACGGCTGTTCACCGCTCAAGGATCGACGGCGTCCCGGCAGCTACTTCTAGTGATGGTGCTCTCTTTCATAGGCCACGGCTTCGGCCTTGTTCTTGTGGACCGTGCCGTCGGGGTGCTCGGGAGGCGTGTAGATCGTGTACAGCTTCAGCGGCTCCGATTGGGACTGGTTGACGATGTTGTGCTCCGTCCCAGCGGGGATGACCACGGCCGACCCGTCGGCCAGGTCGTGCTCCTCGCCGTTCAGAATTGCTATTCCCTGGCCGGCTTCGACCCGGATGAACTGGTCAATGTCGTCGTGGGTCTCCAGGCCGATGTCGTCGCCGGGCGCCAGCGACATGACAACCAACTGGCTGTAGGGGCCGGTAAAGAGCACCTGGCGAAAGTAGTTGTTGTCCAGGGTTTTGTCCTCGATATTGGTTACGTAACCTGCCATCGCGATCCTCCTGTTTGTGAGATTTGGGGCTTGATTGTTCAAGCCACGGGTGCGGGTCTTGGCTCGTGGGGCGTCGGGGCCCGGAGCCCGGCGCGCCTGTCGTGCGAGGCCGGTGCCGGGCTGGATAACAGTATACCATACCGGGTGGGCGGTGTCAACGGTTTTCCCGGGCTGTAGGATCCAGGTTGCCGTATGGCTCGTACACGTGTTGCTTCATTGCGACCTGGTCAAGGTGCTCCACTGCGGCGAGGGAAAACGAAAAAGCCACCTGGATGGCGTCCAGATGGCTCGCGGCTTTTCCCCTCAAAGATCTGACAACCGGCTCGCGACCAGGCCCAATCCTGATAGGGCATTTTTACTTGAGGCGGGAGCGACGGGAATGGCGCGTTGAGTTCCGTCCCCCCCGACGAAATTGAATCGTTGCCGCCAGGCTTCCCTGTTGGCAACCCGTCTCGTGTTGGTACAGAACTGGGAACTGCTCAGACAGTATAGCATACTCGTCTGGAAAAAGCAAACACCCCGGATGATAATCTCATCCGGGGTGTTTTTTCATGTGCAAGGTTCATAACCGCATCTATACGTTCCTGATCGCTTCTCAATGGCCGGCATTCGATGCTGGCCGCGATCAGAGACTTCGCTCCCTTGCTCGATTCTCCTATCGACTGGAAGCCAGGGCTTGTCTGGCTCCTATTGTAAGGCAACCCTTTTCGAAAACGACATACAGCATCATCCACTGCCCTGTTCACGCCGTAGACTACCCGGCCTGCGCTACGACAGCCTGGGCCTCTGTCCGGATGCGATGGCTGCGTTTCCGGGCGACACGCATGTCCACCCGCACGAGTGAAGGAGGCCGCCGATGAGTGGAACCTCAAGCAGAAAGAAGCCGAGGCGGGGCAGGCCCCAAATCCGGTTCCAGCCGGACGTCCGGGTGACCATTCGCCTGTGCCCTGACCGCGACGACGATCTGCTCGCGTGGTTGGAAAGCCTGCCCGAGCGACAGCGGGCAGGGCGCATCCGGAAGATGCTGAGGCTGGGGCTGAACGGGGACCTTGAAGCGCGGGAAGCGGAAGAGCCACTCGTGGAGGCTCTCTAAATGGTCAAGACGCTTCCTCTTCGGACACAAGGCGGATCTCGATCCGGGCGCCCAGGGCTTCGGCCACCCGCTGCAAAAAGGCCACGTTGGGCTTGTGGGCAGCCCGCTCCAGGCGGGAGATGCTGGCCGGCTGGGTGCCGACCCGCTCGGCCAGTTCCTTCTGGGTTAGCCCCTGATCCAGCCGCAGGCGAATCACTTCCCACGCTGCCTGGAACTCGGGCTCCATCTCGTGAAAGGCATCGGCAAAAGCCGGGTCCTGCATTCGCTCCTTCAAAAACTCGTCCCAGGGTCGGCGGGGTGGATGTTCAGTCATTACTCACCTATCGAGAGGTGTCAACGAAACAACTGGCCCACGTCCCGATACGTGGCCTCGCCACGTCGAATTACGCGCCCGATCAGGACGAGCTGCTCGTCGTCCAGAACCTTGTAGATTACCCTATACTGCCCAACTCGCAAACGGTAGACGTTCGGCTCCAATTGCCGGACCCCGGCGGGGCGAGGATCTTCAGCCAGGGCACGGATCGCTTCGGCGATGCGAGACCTGATGTCCCCGGGAATCCGTTTGAGTTCTTGTTTGATCCGGTTGCTGGGGGCCTCAACCCGATACATGGGCCGACTCTTCCGCCTCGATCTCGGCCAGGATATCGTCGAAGGGGCGAGCATCGCCAGCGCGATACTCGGCCTCTGCTTCCTGCATCGCCAGGCGATCTTCCAGGTCCTCCAGGTGCGCCTGCAAGTCCTGGTATGTCTCGTAGGAGAGAAGGACGCCCTGGGCATCCTCTCCAGAGACATAGATCGGATGGTCGCTTTCGGCCAACAGGCGGAACAGCTCGTCCAGATCGTGAACCTCGTGGCTCACGAGTGTCTGCGCAATCATTCGTCCCATCGCCTTCCCTCCAGTCAAGATGTCACTATTGTAGCATGGTTCGGCCAGGGGAGCAAGACCCAGAACGAAGGTCTTTGGCGACCCTTCGCAAGCTCAAGGCAGGCTGGGGTGCGCGAGGGGGCGTGCATCGGACGTCGAGTGCGCCGGCGGCCGAGGCAACCCTGGCCGTGCCCTTGCCCCCGGCGCCGACCAAGTTCAGGCAGGCCGCGCCAGCGTTGTTGGACGAGGAAGAGTAGAGATGAGGTAAGGAGAAGGCTCCCCAAAAGGAGGACGGAGCATGCATAGAGTAGACGACTTGGTCGACGTGGCGGGACTCGCCGGCCCACGCACCTGGCTGGACAACCTGGCGTTCTTCCGGGTCCGGGGCAACTGCCTGAGTCCCGCGATCCAGGATGGGGACATCGTGCTCGCCACCTGGCGGTTGTTGCCCGTGGAGCAGTTTGCCCCGGCACAGGGCGAGGTCGCCGTCTTTCTGGTACGGTGGCCAGGAGAGGAGCGGGCGGCCGTCGTGCTGAACCGCTGGTCGCGCGCCGCGCGGCACGGCGCACCGGCGACCCTTTCCAGCAACACGGGCGAGGCGGGTACCCGCTGGGTGCTGGCCAGCAGCCAGGTGGTCCTGTTGGCCGACCACGTGTGCCTCGTGCAACGCGGCGGCGGCTTCAACCCCAAACTGCTCGCCGGCACCGTGTACGCCGGATAGGGCCTCTGGTTCGCGAACGACGTCGAGCGCACGCTTCGCGTCGCTGCAGTCGATGAGACGATGGCGTCGTCGATGCGCGCGACACCGCCACTCAACCCGGAAGCGGACGAGCGGCTGGAATCGTGAGAGGTGATCCGATGTATGCAGGCTTTGGCACGTTGGAGGAATTGGTAGCGGACCTCGAGCAGGATGGGGTCCGCCGGGTACGCGTGGACACCCTGCACCTGCCTGGCGCTCCCGGCGAGTACGGCATCCGCCTCGATCGCTTTGGGGTGATGGTCTCGGCGCGCGTTGACGGCGAGATACGCTATGCCTGGGTGGTGACCGGCAGCCAGCAGCGCATCTATGACAGCGTCATATCCGACAAGGATGTCCCTGGCCGGACGGAGGCAGCCTACCAGCAGATCGTCGACTGGCTCCAGGCGCAGGGGATCGAGACCCGTCGCGGCTCCTACTCTTTCCCCGTCGACTTGAGACTGATGGCGGCTGCTGCTGAGTGTACGAGGCAGAAGGAGCACGCAGGGTCGCGAGCAGAAAAAGGCACGAGGCAAAGTACTGAGCGAACGCGAACGTATGGCACAGACTGAGTCTGTCGCCTCGCGCTTTGCCGTTCCCGGTCCCTGGGCCTGGTTCGGGGGCGGATGCGCGGTGTGATATCCCTGGGCGTCCGTCCCGGAACCCGGTGCAGGCACACCGGGTCCCTTTCTCCCTTTGCACCCGGGCAGGGGGCCGACGGGCTCCCTGCCCGGCGGGGAGGGAAAGATGACATCAGTGGACGAACATGTAACAATCCTGGACGCACATGTAAAAACGGCTGAGCGCGGCAACGGCGTGTGCCCTCTATGCGGTGGTCTGGGCTTTGTGCGGGACGACGTCCCGCCGGGTCATCCCCGCTTTGGCCAGCTCTTTCCGTGCCGCTGCAAAGAGACTGAGTTCGAGCGGCGGCGGCTGGAGCGGCTGCGCGCTCTGAGCTGCCTGGATCAACAGGCACGCCTGACAGGCATGACCTTCGCGTCGTTCGTGCCCGATGGGTATGGCCTGCCACCAGAGCAGGCAGGCGGCCTGCATCTGGCCTTTGACCTGGCCCGCGAGTACGCCGAGAAGCCCGCCGGCTGGCTCATTCTGCTTGGCGGCTATGGCTGCGGCAAGACCCACCTCGCGGCGGGCATCGCCAATCGAGTTATCGAGCAAGGGCAACCGGTGCTGTTCGTCGTGGTGCCCGACCTGCTCGACCACCTGCGGGCGACCTTTGGACCCGATAGCCCGGTTGGCTATGACCAACGCTTCGAGGAGATCCGCAATGCGCCGCTGTTGGTGCTCGACGACTTGGGCGCGCAAAGCAGCACGCCCTGGGCACAGGAGAAGCTGTTCCAGATCCTCAACCATCGCTACAACGCCAGCCTGCCGACCGTCATCACCTCGAACCATGGTCTCGAGGAGATCGATCCGCGCCTGCGCTCGCGGATGGTGGATCCCAGCCTGGCGACGATCATGACCATCCTGGCGCCTGACTTTCGCCTCAGCGGCAGCGGCCTGCACCAGTCGCCACTGTCCAGCCTGGCCCTGATGCAGGACCTGACCTTCGACCGCTTCGATCTGCGCCGGGGTGAACTGCCGCCGAAGGAGGCGGCGAACCTGAAGCGGGCGTTCGACCTGTGCCGAGACTATGCCGAGAGCCCCGAGGACTGGCTGGTCCTCGTCGGCGGCTACGGTTGCGGCAAGACCCACCTGGCGGCAGCCGTCGCCAACCGGCGCGCCGCCCTGGGGCAGCCGGTTCTCCTGACCATCGTGCCCGACCTGCTCGATTACCTACGCGCTGCCTTCGACCCGGCGACGCCGGTGCAATTTGCCCGCCGGTTCGAGGAGGTACGCACCGCCCCGCTGCTGGTGCTCGACGATCTGGGCGCCGAGAACGCCAGTCCCTGGGCGCGCGAAAAGCTCTACCAGTTGTTCAACTACCGCTACAACGCCCGGCTGCCGACCGTCGTGACCACCGCGCAGCCGGTAGAGGAGCTGGACCCGCGTCTCAGGTCTCGGCTTCTGGACGTGGGCCGCTGCACCGTCTTTGCCATCCTCGCGCCGGGCTATGGAGAGGGTCGCCGGCGCGGCGGCGGCTAGCGAAGTGAGATGACCGACATTTGCAAGGAGAAAGGGAAAGCCATGGAAGAAACGACACGCAATCTTGGTTTGGACCCCGGCTTTGGTGGATTCAAAGCCGCGCTCGTTGACACGGCGGGCCCTTCGGCTGCGCTCAGGACAGGCACCCGGATCGCCTCCGTGCCCTCGGTGGTCGGTGTCGGCCAGACCGACCTGGGCTTGCTGTCCCTGGGCAGCATGGGCCGGCGCAGCCGCCATGCCCAGCCCGACGAGGTGACCTTTCAGGGTATGACCTACCTGGTGGGCGAGGGGGTGGCCCGCTATGCCCGGCCGGTGGAGCGCATGGACTTTTTGCGGCTCAGCGATGGCCCGGAGCTGCGAGCGTTGTTCTACGACGTCGTGTTTCGCCTGCTGGGCGATGGCCGGCATCGCCTCAACGTCATGGCCGGCCTGCCGGTCGAGGTGATGGCCGACAAGCAGCAAGCGCAGTCTACCTTGCGGGCACTGCGGCGCTGGATGATCGGCGAACACAACTACCAGGTCATTCCGGCCGGTACAGGCGGCGGATGCGAGGTCGAGCTTGCCGTCGACGACGTGCAGGTCATGGCCCAGCCGGCGGGCGCAGTCTTTGCCTGGGGACTGGACGACCGGGGCCGGTGGACGCGGGCCAGGGCCGACCTCAAGGCGCCCATCGCGGTGTGCGACATTGGCTACAACACCCTCGATCTGTTCACGGTGCAGGGTGGGGAAGTGATCGGGCGATTCACCGGCGGTGACACGGCAGGGATGCGCCGCTCTGCCGAGTTGATCCTGACCGCGGTGCGAAGCAGTCACGGCCTGGCCCTCTCGCTGCACGAGGCGGACGCGCTGCTGCGGACCAGGCGCCCCACACTCTACACAGCCGAAGGAGAGGTCGACCTGAGCCAACTGGTGCAGCAGGCCATGGACGCCACCGCCGCGGCCGTTGTGAGCTACGTGGAGCGCCGGTGGGGCAACGGGCGCCAGTTCCCGCACCTGCTCTTCACGGGCGGCGGGGCCGAGGCGCTGCGCAAGGCGCTGCTGGAGCAGTATCCCCATGGCGTGGTGCTGCCCGAGCCGGTGACTGCCAATGCCCTGGGGCTGGCCCGCTATGCGATGCGTGCCTTCCAGTCTTGAGACGTGGTAGCAGATGGTAGCACCTGCTACCATCTGCTACCATCTCGCGGAAGGAGGTTTTTCACATGCCGCGAAGGTCGAAACGACGCAAGACGGAGGTCCAACTGCACATCCGGTTCTACCCCGGGCAGGATGACGAGCTGCTCCACTGGCTGGAGCAGCTCGACGACCGGGCCTACGGACTCAAGAGCCAGGCAGTGAAGGATGCGCTGCTGCGTGGCATTGAAGGCGGGTCGAACGCGGGCAGTTCGCCGGCCATAGACCTGTCAGAAGTGCGCCGCGTCGTCGAAGCTGCGGTCGAAACTGCGCTGAGTCGCTTGCAGGGGCAGATGGTTGCGGCTCCCAGTCCTCCATCCACAGAGGACGACGAGGCTGAAGATTTGCTGGATGCCCTGGGAGAGGCACTGGTTTTGCGCGATCCCTGAACCAGGGGGTGGATTGACGTGAGCGTGACGGAGGTGTCACCGATAGATTGATCGCACGCCAGAACATGTACTGAGCAAAGCGAACGTATTGGGCAACGTGAGGTCGGTGGCCGGGACCCCGACATCGGGACTGCATGCCTGGCCAACACGCCGATCACCGGCGTGGCCGAGGGCCTACCCGCTGCAGAAGAATCGGCCGGTATTGAAAGGATCCCCCTGCAGCGGGCCGCCCTACGCGACCTCGCGCACCGGCTCTCTGGCTGCCTGTCTGGGCGGGCTGATTCCCGACCGGGTGGCGTGGGGTGAACCCAGCTACTGTTTGGGCCGCTCCGCTACTGTTGTGAGCGCCCCGCGCCGGCCGTGTCCGGCGTTGGCCCGGCGAGGCAGGTCGCCCAGGGGGACCGGTGTGCCCATGAGCGTGGAAAGGAGTAGCGAGATCGGGTAACTGCGTTTTCCAATCGTCGAGGCATCGAGCTGTGAGATCTGTGTCACACCTGGCTATGACAGCCGTGTCCTACCTGGCTGTGACGCCGGTGTCCACAACTATGACACGCGTGTCATAGCGTGACAGCCGTGTCACACCTGAGCTCTAGTAATGCTGCTGTTTTGTTGTTGATGATTCAGGATCGGAATCAACAACAAGCATCATGCCTGCAGCAGCAACTGTGACATGCGTGTCATAGTTGGCTGCGACACATATGTCATACCAAGCTGTGACATCCGTGTCATAGCTGGCTGTGCCACCGGTGTCATACCAGGCTGTGACGTCCGTGTCATAGTTGGCTGTGACAGCCATGTCACACCTGCGCCAGGCAAGCGCCACAGGCGCACCGGTTATACTTGAATCGCAAAGGGAGAAAGAGATGACAGACGACAAGATCCATTCGTTACAGCCGGTGGGCGGCACACGGATGGCGACCCGTCGCCGAGAAGATACAGGCCAGGACATCCTGGTGGAAGTTACACCCCTCGGCGAGCGCCTGGCCTGGCTGCTGGCATCGTTGGATGGCGGCGCAGCACCGCGAAGGGAGCAGGTGCGTGGCCACCCATTCTACGTGGTTCGACACAGTCGGGATCTGGACCAGCACGTGATGGAGCTCATCGATGCGCTCATCGAGCTGCGGATCGCCCATCCGCGCTTGGTGCAGTTGGAGCTGGAGCTGCCTGGTGCCGAGGTAGCTCCATGAAGCAGAAATCGCTGGTGCCACCCAAGTTCGCCATCGCCGCGGCGTCGTTCCTCTACGACCCGAACCTACCTGACCACCTGTATCGGACCTATGCCCGTATCGTAGGACTGGCCTGGCAAAAGGAAGAGGAGTCCGGGAGATCGTATGAAAAAACACCGGCTCTGACCATCTACGAACTGGCCGTGATCTGCAACCTGAGCGTTCGCAACATGTGGCGACACATCCGCGATCTCGGCGAGCGAGGCTTGCTGGCGTGGGAGGAAAAGAAGGGAGTCCAGACGCGCATGGTCTTTTTCCCCGTCTGGCCAGGCAACGTGACCGGTGTCCAGGATCTCTTCGAATCAGCCGATGAGCCTGCCAGCGTGACGCCGACGGGCCAGGTGTCGCTGGTGCCCGAGGCGGCCAGTGAGACCCACAAAGTCCTGGCCGAGTTTGGCGTGAACATTCTGGAGCCCCTGGCTCGCCAGGTGGCTGCCTTGCCCCACGTGACGCCGGACCTGGTTCGCGCCTGGGGAGACAACCTTCTGAAGCGCCCGGGCATCCACAACCTGCCCGGCCTGCTGCTCCACATCCTGCAGCGCCATACCGAGCCACCGCCGCCGGCCGCGGCGCCAACTCATTCAGGCCCGACGCCGCAGGCTCCTCTTCCAGATCCTAGTACGGTCCCAGGCAACAATGGGTCCGGTGACGTGGACGGCCACGCGCTGAGTGGAGAGGATGAACTCGCCGAGGTCCTGCCCGACGATCTGGCGCGGGCTCTCCAGGATCTGGGCTGGTCGGGCAATGATGCGTGGACAGAGGTCCGTGGAGTGGCCGCCCGTGATCCTGACTTTGTGTGGGCCTGGGTGCGGTACGTCGAGGCACACCCAAAACTGGGAGCCGGTTTTCTCCGGACGCAGCTGCGTGGCTCGACCTGGCCGGCTGAAAAGAAGGACGGCGCGGCGCGTGAGCGAGAACGGCAGTGGCAAGAATGGCAGTGCCAGGAGGATGAGGGCCAGCTCCTGCAGACGGCCCTCTCTCCGACAGAGGAGGCCATGGCCCGCTACAACATCGCGCCGGAGACGATGGCAGCGTGGAAAAAGGCCCAAGAGGAGTTGGCACTGCAGATGACCAGGGCCACCTTCGATACGTGGCTGAGGGGTGCCCTGCTCCTCAGTGTAGAGGACAGCCGGGCTACCCTCGGTGTGAGGCATATATATGCGGCGGATTGGCTGAAGAATCGACTGGATCGGGTCATCAAAAACACGTTGGGCCGTCACCTGGACCGGCCCGTGGAAGAGTTAGAGATTGTTCTGCTGCAGGAAGGCGAGGGAGAAAGAGCGCAATGAATGCCTATCATCTTACCAGCGAGAGGGGATCGCCGAGACTGTGCCGAACAAACTGCTATCCATCACCGAACGGCAACGCGAAGTTCTTGTACTTCTGGCCAAGGGGGCAACCGACCACGAGATTGCCCATCAGCTAGACATCAGTGCGCGGACGGTCCAGTTCCACGTGGACCGCATCAAGGAGCGGCTGGAAGCTCGCAGCAGGCCCGAGTTGATCACTCGGGCGCACGAGCACGGCTTGCTTCCATGACCTATCCATAAAGCTTGTCTCGCCTGTCTTGCGACGGTCGACGGAGACCAGACGATGATCAAAGAGGGTTGGATTTGTCGTCCGTTTTTCCCCTGGACAAGGGAGGATCACCGTCACGCTTTGCCTCGCGCACCCTGCCCACCGGCGGCCGGCGTATGGCAGAAATGGCGCTACCGCGCCGGGGTGCGCGGCAGTTGTGGAACGAACTGTCACAAAACATACATTCGGAGGTGAAACCATGTTCCATCGTGTGACCATCATCGGCTTTGTGGGCTCTGACCCCACCATGCGCTACACGCCCGACGGCACGCCCGTCACCAACTTCTCGGTGGCCACCCGCCAGGTCGTGTCCAAGGAGCGCTGCCAGGAGTGCCCCAGCGGCTGGAAGGAGTCGCTCAACGGCAAGAACTGGGAGCTGACGACCTGGTTCAGGGTGTCGTGCTGGCGCAAGCTGGCCGAGGCGGTGAACGAGTTCGTTGGCAAGGGGTCGTCCGTGTTTGTGGAGGGCGAGCTGCGCGGCGATCCCCAGGACGGCAGCCAGAACCCGCGGGTGTGGACGGGGCAGGACGGCGAGGCGCGGGCGAGCTACGAGATCACGGCGCGCACGGTGAAGTTCCTGGGCAAGCGCGAGGGCAATGGGGGTGCGTCGATCGACGAGCCGCCGCCGGGCGGGGAGGATGACGATTTGTTGCCATTCTAGCGCAAAGCGCATCTACAATTGAATACGCAACGGGCCGGCAGCCAGAAGCGAGAAGGTCGGGCCTCTGAGCAATCAGAGGCTCAACCTTTTTCTCAACCAACGTAGAAACAGGAAGGAAGATGAAGGAACATGCCGCAATGGTATCTCGACTGGCTGATTAGCAAACTCGTCCCGCGTGCTCTACGCGGGGCGTGGGAGGTTGGAATCGATCCGCTCGAGGAAGGCTACAAGCCGCTTACGGAGCGTGAAGAGTACGGAGTCGGCACGGTAGGCAGGTGGGCACTCCGTTGGCCGGCTCCGCCCCCGACCTGCGAAGAGCTGACGCCCGCCGATTACGCGATGTACTTCTGGTACATCATCGATGGGGACAGTCGGATGGTCAAATGGCAAGTGCTGGGAGAGACCGTCTTTTGTCGCCTGCTTGTACTGCCGGCGTCGACAAGGGCATCAGCGTAGCCCGGTGCCCGTCGCCAACCTCCCGAGCCTCTGGATCTTCCAGGGGCTCGACTTTTTTCAGCACGTGACTCCTCTCCGAGGTTCGTCCTTCTGCCCGCCCGCTGCTAGCCTATCTCTGCAAGCGATTCGACTTGGCTCGGCGATCGGGCGAACTGTCCCGTGTCTTTGAGCGATTGAACCGACCACGCCCGCCGTCGTGACACGGCAGGCAATGATTAGGCGCAACTTTGCTTGAGGATCTCCATCGGAGATTCACTCCGCGGCGACTCGCCCCGGTCAGCCGGTTGCGTGCTCTGCCGGCCCAGACCGGCAACCTATAGGGCGAGGCCAGCGACGATCACAATCCAGAACAGAAACATAAAAAGCCCTGAAGCGACTATGAAGGTTTGGTAAAGAAGAATGAGCGAGCCGTGGGGATAGAATCAGGCTACAGGCAGGGTGAACGAAAAGGTGCTTCCCCGGCCCGGACCCTCGCTGGTGGCCTGGATCTGCCCCCCATGTGCCTCGACCAGGTGGCAGGCGATGGTCAGGCCAATGCCGCTACCGCCGCCAGCCCGCGAGCGCGACTTGTCTACCCGGTAGAAGCGTTCAAAGACGTGGGACAGGTGCTCGGGCGCGATGCCGAGGCCCGTGTCCTGCACAAAGAAGCGCACGTTCGGCCCTTCGCGCTGGGCCGTGAGAGAGACCAGGCCGCCGGACGGGGTGTATTGTAGTGCATTACCCACCAGGTTAAGTAGCACCTGGCCGATGCGTTCCTCATCGGCGTGGACGAGGGGCAGTTCGGTGGGAACGTCAGTTTCCAGGGTCACCGCTTTTTCCTCAAACTGGCGAGTCAGGCGGACGACGACCCCTTCGACAAGTCGGTCTGGCGCTGTGGGCCGCAAGTTCAAGTCGTAGGCCCCTGCTTCGACCCGGCTGAGCTCCTGTAGGTCATACACCAGATGCTGCAGCCGGTCGGCTTCGCGGTACACGTGTTGAAAAGTGACCGCCTCGGCGGGCAGCACGCCGTCGATCAACCCCTCCATGTAGCCCTTGATGGACGTCAGCGGCGTGCGCAGCTCGTGGGCTACGTTGCCGATCAGGTCACGGCGCATCGCTTCGATCTGTTCGAGCTGCGCCGCCATCTGGTTAAAACTCAGCGCAAGCTGCCCGAGTTCGTCCAGATCATCGAGATCACGTCCACCCGGCACTCCGACGCGCTCTTTGTAGTGACCGGCGGCGATGCGCCGGCTCACTGCCTGCATCTCCTGCACAGGCAGCACCACGCGCCGGCTGACGAACACGCTCAGGATCACGGCGGCAGCAAAGGCCGCCGAGCCGGCGACAAAGAGGGCCTCCGTCACGGCGTTGCGAAAGCTCTGATAAAAGTCGAGCTCCATCAATCCCGACATGCCCCCCATCATTTCGCTCATGGCAACCATGTGTCGATCGAAGGCACTCGGTACCGCCAGCTCGGCCGTCGTCGCCAGCACAGTGACCCCGACGACGATCATGACCAGGTAGGACAGAAACAGCTTCAGGCTCAGGTGCCGGCGCAGGTAGCGGGCCATCTTTACGCCTCCTCGTCTTCGAACCGGTATCCCACACCGCGCACCGTCGCGATGAAATCCCCATCACCCAGTTTTTGGCGGATGTGGCCAATGTGCACGTCCACCACCCGGTCCTCTCCGTAAAAATCGTAGCCCCACACCTGCTGCAGGATCTGCTCACGACTGAGGACGATGCCCGCGTGCGCTGCCAGCACAGCCAGCACATCGAACTCTGTCGACGTCAGATCCACAAGCTCACCGCCGACCCACACCTGGCGACTGCCGGTGTCGATGCGCACGCGGCGAAACGTAAGCGTTGTCGAGCCCGGCGGACCGGCACCGTCGCGCAGGCGGCGCAGCGCGGCCTTGACGCGCGCCACCAGCTCGCGTGGACTGAATGGCTTGGTCACATAGTCGTCGGCACCGACAGATAATCCCACGATCTTGTCCGTCTCCTCAGACCTGGCCGTGAGCATAATGACGTACACGTCCGACTCGCGCCGCAGCCGGGTCAGCAGCTCCAAGCCGTCCATGCCGGGCAGCATCAAGTCCAGGACGATCAGGTCTGGCTTGAAGGCGCGCGCTGCCTTCAAGCCGGTCGGCCCGTCAGTGGCCGTGTCGACCTCGTAGCCCTCCTGGCGCAAATAGGCCCCTGCCAGGTCGAGGATGCTCTGTTCGTCGTCAATCAGCAGGATTCTTGTCGTTGCCACTGTGGTGTCCCATGAGATCTGGCAGTCAGAGCGTGGCTGGGATGCCGAAAATCCGGCCACCCAGGTTGAGCCCCAGTCGTGCTGCCTCCCGGACGAGCCCCTCACCCAGCCAGTACCGCTCGAAGAAGACCTTGCCCAGGTGCCACAACCGGCCCGAACGCGGCAGGGGCACCACCGGCTCCGGCTCAGCGTAGAATGCGCCGCTGGCAAAGCCGGCCAGACCACCCCCCATTTCGATCCAGCAATAGCCTGCCCCGTCAAACTCGGCCTGGGCCGTCGTCCCGCGCACCTCGTCAGCAATGCGGCGGGCCACCGTTTCTGCCTCACCGTGGGCAAAGACGCCGGCCTTGGGCAGAGGTTTGCCGTTGACCAGCGTGATAGCCGCGACGTCACCGATGGCGTACACATTGTCATGGCCTGTCTTCAGCGTGCGCCGATCCACCGGCACCCAGCCGGCCTGGTTGGCCAGTGGCGACTCGCGCACGGCGCGCGGTGGCCGGTGCGGCGGCACGCCAACCAACAAATCGAAAGCGGCCGGCTCCCGATTGTCAAAGCGGATCTCTTTTTTCGCCGGGTCAATGCCCGCCGGGTTCAACTGCGGATTGAAGGTGATCCCGCGTGCTTCCAGCATGGCGACCACTGCCCGGCCCACAGCGGGCCCGGCCACGCCCATCGGCGCCACTTCCGGGGTGTACACCTGCATCTCGATGCGATCCCGGATCCCGCCCCGCCGGAAGTGATCGTCTAGCAAGAGGGCCGCTTCGTAAGGAGCGGCCGGGCATTTGTAGGGCGTGGCGGAGACCAGAACGGCCACCCGCCCACGGTTAAAGCTGCCCAGCGCCGACCAGATCCCGGCGGCCCCTTCCAGGTCGAAGGGCGTACGCGCTGCCTCGCTAAAACCGGACATGGCCTGAGGGGCCAGGTCGGCGCCCAGAGCCACCACCAGGTAGTCGTAGGCCAGCTCGCCGTTGCTGACCCTCACCCGTTGGCGGTCCGGGTCGATCTCGTGCACGGTAGCCGCCAGCAACTCCACCCCTGGCCGCAACATCCGCCGCAGGTCTTTGGTAACCTGTGCGGGCTGCCGCGAGCCCACCATCACCCACAAGAGCGACGGGCTAAAGACATGCACGTCCTGCTTGTCTACCACTGTGATGCGATGCTCTGTGCCCAACTGCCGGCGCAGCGCGTTGGCGGTCACAATGCCACCCACGCCGCCGCCCAAGATGAGGATCCTCTTTCCGGTCACGGCTCGCCCTCTCATTTCTATCGCCGAAAGCTTGCTCAATTCTTCTACGAGACTCCGGCATCTAGTTCCTTCCGGTTACCCGCCACGGCCAGAAAGGCCGCCATCCCGGGCGTCCAGCGGCGCCCTGGCCGCTCCAGGCGGTGCAGGACGGCCAACAACGGGGCCGAGTTCAGAGGCGGGAAAAAGACTGCCTCGCGTGTTTCCACATCCCCATAGCCGGCTTTGCGCAATAGATCGGCCAGTTCCCGGCGCCTGAAAAAGCGGGCGTGCTGCCATAGCGAGGCACCGAACAATCCCTTGAGCCGGCGCAGCAGAGCCCAAAAGCTGAAACGCCCCAGCGCACCGATCACCAGCCGCCCACCCGGCGGTTGCACGCGGGCCAGCTCGGCCATGGCCCTGGCCGGGTCGGCGACGAACTCCAGGGCCAGGATACAGGTTGCGGCCTGGAAGCTGCCCGCGCGGAAGGGCATCTGTTCGAGCGAGGCGCGGACCAGCGCCAGCGACGATGCCTCCCGTCGGGCCTTGGCCTGGGCCAGGGTCAACATCGGTGCCGACACATCCACGGCTGTAACCTGCGCACCACGCCGGGCCAGGGCCAGTGCATACTGGCCTGTACCGCAACTGGCGTCCAGCACACTCTGTCCACCAACCTCTCCGGCCAGGGCCAGGACGGCTTCCCGCTCCAGCGCGTCGGCCGCGGCACCCAGCGGGGTCTGGTACCAGGCATCGTAGCCGGCTGCCAGGTCATCGAACAGCGTGGGATCTCCCTCGCCCACGGTTACGTCTCGTCTGCACTGACCGTGCGAGCAATCCGGGAGAGGGGATGGCCCTTGGCCTGGATGTCCAGCGTGTTGAACCAGCCAAAGGGAGTGCGGACCACGGCCAGCCCCGCGCTAGACAGACCATCTTCGACCCGCTTGAGCACCTGCACTGCCACGGCCGGCCGGCTCAACTGTCCGAACAGGTGGGCAAAGGGGTGCAGAACGACCGTCTGCACCTTGAGGTTCGCGGCGTGATCCGCGATCTCGGCCACCGCCTTGTCGGCTACTCTGTCCGGCGCAGATTCGTCCCCCTTTTCCACGCTGGCCAGCACCAACAGGGCCTCCCCGGTCACGGTCTCTGGGTCGTCGTACTCTTCCACGAGGGGAGAGCGTCCCCGTTCGGTGATGCGGCACTCGAAACGATCCACGTGCCAGGCTAGAAAACGCATCGGTTGCTCCTTTTCGGCAATTCGGCTCTCACGGAGCCGGTTCGGTCAACATCAGGTCTGACAGAAGGGCTGCAGTACCTTGAACGCCTCGGCATACGTGGAGCCGCACTGCCGGCCGTAGTCGAGGTTGCAGCGGCGAACATCCTCGGCCAGGTGGAGTGTTTTTTCCACCTGGCTGCCGTGGGAGGCGACAGCATCCAGCTTTTGCTCAATGGTGGCCGTGATATCCACCCAGACGTCCGGCTCTTCCGCGCCAAAGAGGTACACCTCCTGCACCTGGTGAGCAGCCAGGATGTCGGGATAGTAGTGCGGGTTGCCGGCGGCCAGTACCGCATCCAACGCCGCCAATCCAGCCACCCGGTGGTCAGGATGGAGCTCGTAGCGCCGCCACGGATCCCAGGTCAGCAGCCGCTGCGGCTGACAGCGCCGGATGAGCCGGACCAGCTCCGCGACCAGGTCCGGTGCCCGGCTCAACTCGCCGTCCGGGTGGCCCAGAAACTCGACCTCGGCGACGCCCAGCGCCCTGCGGAGTACCGCTTCCTTGGCGGTGGCCGCTGTTCTCTGTTCTTCTTGCCGGCGGGCAGCCAGAGCTGCCGGGTCTACCGCCGGGTCGTGGCTGCCCTTGCTGCCATCGGTGCAAACGACCAGGCAGGCCCTCCAACCCTCGGCGATCCAGCGAGCCAGGGTCCCGCCGCTGGTGAACTCGACGTCGTCGGGGTGAGCGCCAATCGCCAGAACCAAACCGTCCATGCCAATCCCCCGCCGAGCCGCTAGAAGACCAACACCTGGTCGGCAGCCAGCGTCCAATCAGCCAACAGATCCATGCTGCCCTTCACCACACCTTCCACCAGATCCTCAGGCCCGAGCCCGCGGGCCTCTGCGCAGGTCCCTCAGAAGGCCACCTCGCCGCGATGTGCCAACGGCTTGACCATGCGCTCCACGTTGTAATAGCCGTTGGGTGTCGTCTGGCCGTGCCGGGCACAGGCCACCGCATCGCCCGTCAGAAAAACGCGCACGCTCACGCCGGGCCGCGTGACCAGCTTCAGCGCCAGCCGCAGCGCGTTGTATGGCCGCTCGTTGCCGTAGGGGCCATCGTTGACGATCAGCAAAATACTCTTGGTACTCGATTCCACGACGTTATGCTCCCTCCTGTTGCATTCTTTCGGCCAGCGCGCCACTGCGGGCCAGTTGCTCGAACAACACCTCCCGCATCAGGTCGCATGCCTGAACTATCTTGGGATTGCTGATCTGATAGTAGACGCTGACCCCCTCGCGGCGGGTCACGACCACCCGCTTGTCGCGGAGCACAGCCAGGTGCTGCGAGGCGTTGGCCAGGCTGATACCCATCTGATCTGCCATTTCGCCGACCGACAATTCTCCCTGGCGCAGCAAACTCAGGATTTCCAGGCGCTTGGGATGGGCCAGCGTGCGGCAGATGCTTGCGTGGAGTTCGAAAAGTCCTTTATCATCCTGTTCATGGGCGAGAACCATGTTCGCTCCTCCCTGACTGCACAGTTTCTTAATTTAGAAACAATGCAAGTATAGCACCAGGCTTTTATCCTGTCAAATTGACACTGCTCTGAATGCTGTTGTTAAGCCGATCGTAGCGGGAGGCTACCCCGGGCAGGCGATGATGAGCCTGACCAGATCCGTCGCCGCCAGGGCCTCGACCCGCTCAACCACCAGCCCGGTGCGCCGCACGTTCTCCCTCGTGTCATCTCTGTGACTGCCTCCGTTTTTCATCAGCCTGAACCCAGTCAGCTTCTCACTTCCTCGCGCATACGCTCGAATTCCTCGCGCGTGATCTCGCCACGCGCGTAGCGCCGGCGCAGGATCTCGAGCGCTTCGTCCTCCCGGCCCCGCGGAGCCATCGGCGCTGCCCGGCCGCCGAGGGAACCCTGGCGAGCGAACCACACGACGGCGACCACTGCGGCGCCGATCAGCAGCACGAACAACAACAGCACGAGGAAACCGATCAACCAACCACCACCCATCATCATGTCATACCTCCCTGATCAAACCTGCCTGTCACCCAAGTTCTGCTCTGCTTGCACACCGACCAGGCCGTCGCGGATGTCCGCATCCAGCTTGGCTACGTGTCGATCGTCGCAGCCAGCTCGTCGCGCTGCCTTTCCAAGCGCTTCTTGGCGGCCGGAACATCGACCAGGCTCCGCCCAAGGCGCGGCGGTTATCCTCGAGACGCCTGAGACTGTAGTCCAAGCTCGCTTTTGGATCTTCCATCTGATCTGCGATCAGTTGCGCCTGTGTCTGAAAAACCGCTTTCAATCTCGATAGAAGCCCACTCACATCGGCCTCCTGTCCCATTCTGGTTCTTCAACTTGCCAAATCTCGTTCCCCGTCTGTGGCTGGCGCTGATCGTGCGCTTCAGCCATTGCGACAAAGTCGCCGTGCCAACTGTGATACCATACGTCACCACTGCCGCCGTGCACGCTCAGCATACCCGCGATCTCGCCATCCTCGAGAAAGTGAAGCGTGTAGTAGCCATAGAACGGATCCGCTTCACCTGCCGTAGCGCCTGGCACGTTGGCATCGAGCCAGCGTTGTGCTACGTCTTGTGCCTCTTCAGGCGAAAGTGTCATTTCGCCGCTCCCATAGGCACCCGTACCGTAGCCGCCCATCATGCCCCCGCGGCCACCCATCATGCCATACTCGGCGTTCCACATCATGTTCGGCCCGGGCTCTGGACCGACCACGCCGCTGCCCTTGTCCAACAGCAGCTCCATGGCGCCGATCCCGGTATCCTGTTCTATCGCAATGCCATAGTAATTGTGCTCGAACTCCATGACCTCGACGATCTCTAGCCTGGCATTGCCGAGCCTGGAGTAGCCAGAGTCGTTCACGTACGCCTCGAAGGCAGCGACCGCTTCGTCGAGCGAAGCAACGTCGCCCTGCCCAGGCGTGCGATACGCCCAATCTTTGCCGCCCATCATTCCATAGCCAGGGCCATCGCCCATCATGCCGTAGCCTCGTTCATAGTCGTCTGCATCGTAGCCCATCATGCCGGGTCCGTACCACGCTCCATCATTGGCCGCTCGTGCCCGGGTCAACACGGCGCCTGCCGCGAACCCGGCAACCATCAACACAACCACCAACCCCAGCAACGCCACCGTTCCCAATGCAATCACCGCTGTCTTGCTCACGTTCTTCTCTCCTTTGCCACGTCTAGCGCCACTCCCGGCTTTGCGCGAGCGTCTCCTTCATCAAGTCGTATTCTTCCCGGCTGATCTCGCCGCGTGCGTATCGCCTGTCGAGGATCTGGTTCGCATCCCCGTCCTCACGCGCTATCTGCCGGCCCGTCACGCCAGGGCGAGGGAACAACGCCTGCACCAGCCACACAGCCAGCCCGATGAGCACGGCCCAGATCAGCACCATCCACACCATCCCGAACATCATCCATCCCCTCTTCCCTTTAGCTCCGCAGCGTCTCGCGGATGCCCTCAAACTCCTCGCGGTCGATCTCGCCGCGCGCGTAGCGCTGCCGCGCAATGTCCAGCGGCCTGTCCGCCGGCTGCTCCTCGCTTCGCCCCTGCCGGGCCAGCCCGCTCAGGAGCCACACGCCGCCACCCAGCACCACCGCCCAGAAAACGAGCATCCAGATGCCGCCGCCGAACGCGTGCATTCCACCAAAGCTATGCATCCCCCATGGCAAGCCGTAGCCGCCCATCATCCCATAGCCGTAGCCGTTCCGGCTCCACAGCCAGACGATTGCCAATAGACCTACCAGCAGCAGCACAATGACGCCTGCTGCGACACCGATCACAATGTTTCGTGACTTCATTGGTTTGACCTCCTCATCCTTTCAGGTTTCTCGGTGCAGCACATAAGACTGCACACCGTCGAACTCTCACCGCGCACAGTATAGCAGGGTGGGTTAAAGGATCGGTAAAGCGTATGTAAAGGTTTGGTTAAGAACGTGGGCGGTGCTCCTGCAGTAGGCACCGCTGCCATCAGTCACGGTGGACGCGCCCCTGGCGGCAGTGGTGGGCCTGATCGTGAGCAAAGCGGCGGCTCATCGTCGTCGACGAAGAACAACGCGTGGTGGGCATGATCATCTACGGCGATATGCTACAGCGGGCCGCCAGGAGCAAGCGGGGGCGGGATCCTCCAGGCATTGGCCTGCCATGCACCCACAAGCCGGCAAGAAGTAGCCATCCATCTGCGGCAGCGCACCGCCGGGGACCTGATGACGTTACAGCCGATGTCGGTCCGCCCTGATACGTCCTTGCTGGACGTCTTGCAGTTGCTCCTCGAACACCGCATCAAGCGGCTGCCCGTCGTCGACGACAAAGGGCGGCTGGTGGGCTTGCTGGGACGAGCTAGCGTGCTCCAGGCCCTGAGCCGAGATCTGGGAGCCGAATCCACCTCTTGAGCCTCCCAGCGAGGTCTCTCTTTTCGACCCGCGACAGCGATTCCTCAGGTTTCATATCCTTCTGACCGAGACTGGTCCTGACTCTCACTCAATAGAGATCCAGGATCCATCTCGGGATCAACTTTGTCGTCCGTTTTCTCGTTTCACACAAGGAGTGATGGCTCGCCTTGTCCGAGGCCGGCTCTTGTGTTCTCAGTAACGGTGGCGCTACCGTCCCCGGGTGCGTGGCAGTTGTGGAACGAACTGCTACAAATCAACCATTCGGAGGTGAAACCATGTTCCATCGTGTGACCATCATCGGCTTTGTAGGAATGGACCCGCAGATGCGCTACACGTCCGACGGCACGCCGGTCACCAATTTCTCCGTGGCCACCCGCCAAGTCGTGTCCAAGGAGCGCTGCCAGGAGTGCCCGAGCGGCTGGAAGGAGTCGCTCAAACAGCAAGAACTGGGAGCTGACGACCTGGTTCAGGGTGTCGTGCTGGCGCAAGCTGGCCGAGGCAGTGAACGAGTTCGTTGGCAAGGGGTCGTCCGTGTTTGTGGAGGGCGAGCTGCGCGGCGAGTTTGTCAATGTTCACACGTGATGGGACCATCGATGTTCACCTATGCTGGTCCACTCGCCATGAGG